>ENA-ORXR01001166-ORXR01001166.1-marine-metagenome-genome-assembly--contig:-NODE-1166-length-29131-cov-3.647105_pt1 | contig 29131 bp, 27 predicted proteins | sample MGYA00237866_ERZ511479 | MGnify/ENA metagenome assembly ERZ511479
CCTTTCGGGCCACGCTGGAGGAAGTCCTGGCCGCAGACATCGTGCTGCATGTCCGCGACATCAGCCACACCGAGACGGAAGAACAGGCCCGCGATGTGCGCGATATCCTCACCTCGCTGGGGGTGCCCAAGGACACGCGCACGTTCGAGGTCTGGAACAAGCTGGATCTGCTGCCAGGCGAGGCGGCGCAGGCCATGCGCGAACGTGCGGCGCGCGACGAGACGGTCATGGCCATCTCGGCGATTTCGGGTGAAGGGCTGGAGCCGCTGCAAGCCACCGTGGCCGAGGCGTTGCAAGGGGCGCTGCGCACCGCTGATCTGACGCTCGGGTTCTCGGAAGGGCGCAAGCGCGCGTGGCTGTTCGATCACGACGTTGTGGTAGAGGAGGCGCAGACCGAAGACGGGTTCGCCCTGACGGTGCGCTGGTCTGCGGATGTCGAAGCCGCATACCAACGGCTGTAGGACGCGCAGCGGTTTTTTTGTATTCGGGATTTGCCATTTTGCGCAGACGCATCATGTGAATGGGAAACCCGATCACAGGAGAGCCCTTATGTCGTTTGTTGTTGTCTACCTCGTCACCTTTGTTCTGTTCCTTGCCGTTGATTACGTCGGCCTGTCGTATCTGATAAAGCCGCTGTTTGTGCGCGACATCGGCCCGCTGATGCTGGACGAGTTCCGCGTTCTGCCTGCGTTTTTGTTCTATGCCTTTCTGATTTTTGTCGTGATGTGGTTCGTCGGCTGGCCCGCGCTGAGCGAGGGGCGGTCGTTGGCGTGGGTGTTCGGATCGGCAGCCCTGATCGGGGCCGCGTCGTATGGTACCTATGAATTCACCAACTATGCCATCTTGCGCGACTGGACGCCCACACTGGTCGCGGTTGATGTGACGTGGGGGACGGTCGTGACAGGGGCCACCGCAGCGGCCGGTGTGGCGATCACCCGCGCTGTCGGATTATGAGGCGCGCGGGCGCGCAGGGGGGCCAGCCCCCTTGGCGCTGCGCGCCAATTCCCCCGGAGTATTTCGGGTCAGGACAAATAGGCGTCAGGCCCCTGTAGCGGAGGCAAAGCGCCATGTGCCGGGGGCGAGTGTGTTGAGCTGCCAGTCGCCGACCTGAACGCGGATCAGCCGCAGTGTGGGCAGGCCCACATGGGCGGTCATGCGGCGGATCTGGCGGTTGCGCCCCTCGGAGATGGTGAGGCGCAGCCACGCATCGGGCACGGATTTGCGAAAGCGCACGGGCGGGTCGCGCGGCCAGAGCGGGTCGGGTGCCCCGATCATGTCGGCCTGTGCGGGGCGGGTTTTTCCGTCGTTGAGCGTGACGCCTGTGCGCAGAGCCCTGAGGGCGGCATCATCCGGCGTCCCTTCGACCTGCACCAGATAGGTTTTGGGCAGTTTGTATTTCGGATGTGCGATGCGGGCCTGTAGCGGCCCGTGATCGGTCAGCACCATCAGCCCTTCGCTGTCCCGGTCGAGCCTGCCTGCGGGATAGAATCCTTTTTCGTCGACGTAGTGCGACAGGGTCGGGCGCGGGGAGCCTTGGGTGCCTTTGTCGGTGAATTGCGACAGGACGCCGTAGGGTTTGTTGAGCAGGATAACGCGCGGGATGCTCATGGTGCCTGCGGGATCAGCAGGGTCACCCCGACGGCGGCAGCGCGCGCAAGGTCCTGATCAAGCGACATGGGGATGTATTCACCGCGCCGCCACAGCTGTGCCAGATCGTCATAATGGCGCGACAGGAAGTGCCCCGACTGGCCGGTCGATGTCACAAAGACCGAGCTGTCGGGATCAGCGAAATCATAGACACCGCGGTAACCTGCGCCGTGCACATTGTGAAACGGATCGGGATCGCTGCCTTTTGTGCGGCCACGCATCAGCGTGTGATCCCCGCCGGATGTGCTTTGACGGATGTTGACGAAATAACGCAGCACGGGCACCGCGCCCAGAACCGGATGGTCGTGGGTGGCCTGATGCGCATCGCCCCAGCGCAGCGATTCGAGGGCGGTGCCATAGGTCGTGCTGATCTCGAGCAAGGCGTCGTCCAGTGCCAGCCGTGCCATGTCGGCGCAGGTTTCCTCGGGCGCGGACTGGATCACGTTGCACCATGCCGACGCCCCGCCTACATCGCGAAAGACACGCTCGATGAACAGCGGCTCGACGTGTTCGAACTCTGCCTTCAGGGGGCCCAGCTCGTCGCGGATCAGGCGGTCTTGCAACGCGCGCAGCCAGGTGGCGTAGATCAGCGGCTCGGGGAGGTGTTCGTTCATCTCGCCCGACCAGCCCGCCAGCAGGGTCAGCGCATTCTGGCGCAGCGCCTCGGGCGTGCCTGCGGGGGCGGCCTCTCCGGTAAACCACAGCTCGGCGCCGATCAGCGGCAGCAGCGACCGCGCGGTAAAGCTGACGGTGTCCAGTTGCGCCTCGATAAAGCTGTCGCGGGTGTGGACCTGACGGCTTTGCATCAGGCGTTGCCAGCGCTGGATGCGCTGGGTGTCGCCCCACAGATACGAGATATGGTTGGGAAAGGGGCGCGAGACTGTTTTGTTGTTGGTGTTGCCCAGAATGCCGCCCGCAGGGGCCACGAAGCCGGGGTTGGACGAAAACGGCAGCGTGCCCTGCCAGCGGTTCGTGGCAACCCATCCGGGGCTGGGCAGGCGTCCCTTGCTTTGATGGGCGGGGTCGCGTTTGGGGATCGCGCCGATGGTCTTCATCGCGATGGTTTCGCGGTCCACCAGCGTCAGGTTCTGCGACGGCGCGACAAAGCGCTCGGCCGCCGCGATCCCGTCGCCCACTGTCTTGGCGCGCATCATCTCGATCGCGGCTTGCAAGGTTGTGTCGCGCTGGCTGAGGACGGTCCAGTTCACGGCGGCGACATGGCCCGGCGGCGTGATGGCGGCAAGGTTGTAGTGACTGCCGGGCAGGACAGGCCCGTTATCGGTCCAGCGCAGGGTCAGCGTCACGGGATCGGCGTCCTTGACGTTGATGATCGAGGCACGGGTGCGGAATTTCTTGAACCCGTCCGGCGTGCGGTACTCCTCGCGGTTGGCGGGGTTCAGCTCCTCGATATAGACGTCCTGATCGTCGAGATAGCTGGAGGTCAGCCCCCAACCCAGATCGGCAGAGCGGCCTGTCATCACCGCAGGCAGACCCGGAATGGTTGCGCCGATGACACCGCCGCTTTCCAGTTCCAGCCGTGCCAGATACCAGATCGCGGGCGCGGTAAAGCCCAGATGCGGGTCGTTTGCCAGCAGTGTCCCGCCGGAGGCAGAGCGCGACGGCGCCGCGGCCCAGGCGTTCGAGGCCCCCGCCAGTGCCGTGTGTTTGAACGGGGACAGCGGATGCTGCGCGAAGGGGCGGGTTTGGGCAAACCGGCGTGCGGTCGGGAACAGGCTGGCGTATTCGGGCAGGGCCGCGACGCCCGTGCCGGGGGCATCGGGCAGGATGTCACTGATCCGTGCCTCGTCGGGCAGCGCCAGCGATACGCGGGCGCGGATCACTTCGGCGTCCAGATGGCCCGACAGTTGCAACCCCATGAGTTTGATAATCGCGATGCTGTCGGCGGGGCGCCAGGGCGCCATCGGCGCGTTGAACAGGAACATCTCGGGCGCGCCACGGCCCAGCGCATCCGTATTGATCTGGTCAAGACGCGCGTTCACACCGGCGGCATAGGCGCGCAGGGCGGCCTGGGTTGCGGGGTCCAGCGCCTCCATCGAGGCGACGGACAGCGCATAGATGTCGAACCGGCGCAGCAGTTTGTCCACATCCAGCGTTGTTGCACCGAATACTTCTGACAGGCGGCCCTGTGCGGTGCGGCGCAGGGTGGTCATCTGCCAGATCCGGTCCTGCGCGTGGGCAAATCCGAGGCCGAAAAACACATCCGCATCCTGCGCGCCAAAGATGTGGGGCACGTTGGCATTGTCGCGCACGATCTCGACGGGGCGTTCAAGATTGGGCACGACCACCTCGGCGGTGTAATCGGGCAGGGAGCGCGACGCGAGCCAATAGGCGACGGCCACCACGCCCACGCACAGCACCAGCAGCGTAGCAGTCAGACGTACAAGCCAGCGAAACAGCAACGCCATGCGCAATCCCCTCAAATGAGCCCAACCGCCCTTTGACCCTGCGGGCCACGGTGTTAGGTGTGGACGCAGCAATAGCGCAACATCAAAGCAAGGAAAAGCACATGGCAAAGCTGGCGTTTTTAGGTCTGGGCGTAATGGGCGCACCAATGGCGGGGCACTTGCAAAAAGCGGGCCATGAGGTGACCGTGTACAACCGCACACAGGCCAAGGCAGAAAGCTGGGTTGCAACCTATGGCGGGGCGCATGCCGCCACGCCGATCGAGGCGGCGCAGGGCGCGGATTTCGTCATGGCCTGTGTCGGCAACGACGATGATCTGCGCAGCGTCTGTCTGGGTGCGCAGGGCGCGTTTGCAGGACTGCAGGCGGGGGCTGTCTTTGTCGATCATACGACCGTTTCGGCGGCGGTGACGCGCGAATTATACACCGCAGCGGACGCGCTCCAGATCAGTTTTGTCGATGCGCCGATTTCAGGCGGGCAGGCGGGGGCGGAAAACGGCCAGCTGTCGATCATGTGTGGCGGGGATGAAGGGGCATTCGACCGCGCGCTGCCGGTGATGGAGGTATACGCCAAGATTTGCCGCCGGATCGGGGAGAGCGGCGCGGGCCAGATGACCAAGATGTGCAACCAGATCGCCATTGCCGGCGTTGTCCAAGGCCTGTCGGAGGCATTGAACTTTGCGCAAGCTGCCGGTCTGGACGGTGCCGCCGTGGTGGAGGTGATCAGTCAGGGGGCGGCAGGCAGCTGGCAGATGGCCAACCGCTATGAGACGATGCTGAGCGATGAATTCGAGCATGGCTTTGCCGTGGACTGGATGCGCAAGGATCTGGGCATCTGCCTTGATACCAGCGACGAGATCGGCGCGAGCCTGCCGCTGACAGCGCTGGTCGACCAGTTCTATAAGGATGTGCAGCGCATGGGTGGCGGCCGGTGGGACACCTCGAGCCTGATTCAGCGGCTTCGCAAATAAGTAAAATATTTTCAACGGTGTGTGGCGCGACCTTCATGTCGCGCCACAGCCGGGTCAGGGAATGATCCGCGTGTATTTGCTGCCCTCGAGCGTCGCGCCAATGCGCAGGCCCGCGCGGCCGAACACCACAGCCAGCACAGGCGACAGAACGGTCGTGGTATCGGCGTTCACGCTGTCGCCCTTGTCCGATATCACATATTCGATATTCGCCCCTGCGGCCCAACCCGGCGAGCGGCGGAAACTGCCCAACGCCTCCTCGGTCATGAAAAACAGAACATGCGCGTATTGCTGTGCGCCGATCTGCAAGCCGCCGCTGGCTTTGGTCACGGAATAATAATCAACGGTGGCGTCATTGACGCGCAAGGCGCCGCGCCCGTAGGCGGCCCCGATGCCCAGCCCCGCTTCGGTCACCAGCGGCATGACCAGCATGCCATTGGATTTATCCGCCAGCGTGCGCGTGTTGGGGTATTGCGCGTACATCTGCGACAGGGTGCTGTTGACGCGGGCGTCAATCGTGCCCCCGCCGGTAGAGCCGATGCCGTTGCCGCAAGCCGCCAGTGCCGAGGTGCCGGCCACTGCGCCCAACGCAAAAGCGCGACGCGAAAGGTGTGTCTGTGTCATGTGTCTGCCTGTAATTTATGTCACTGCTCTGATGCCGGTATTGTCCGGCTTGGGCACAGTTTAGGCGTTTGCGGACGCAATGTCATGGGGTTTGATCGGCTGCGCGGAACCGTGCCTAAAATAACGCAGCGGGTGTGGCATCGCGGCACAGCGCCGCTTAGTCGGGGGCGGGCACCTCGACCGCGCAAACGGCATAGCCTGCGGGATGCCTGCCGCCGCCCATGTCCAGACAGCGGTCCTGATATGCAAGGATGGCGTACCATTCGCCTGCCTTGAACGCCGCGGCCAGCAGCACGGGGAGCAGCACGGGGAGCAGCACCCAGACGGCCACCCTGCGCACCGCGTCAGGCGCGCAACAGCCGCGCGGCAGCAGGTGCGAAATAGGTCAGGATCCCGTCACAGCCCGCGCGTTTGAAGGCCATCAGGCTTTCCATCATTGCGCGCTCTTCGTCGATCATGCCCTGCGCGCTGGCGGCTTTGATCATGCTGTATTCGCCCGACACCTGATAGGCAAAGGTCGGCGCGCCAAAGGCGTCTTTTACACGGCGGCAGATATCAAGATAGGGCAGGCCGGGTTTGACCATCACCATATCCGCGCCCTCGCCCAGATCGCGGGCGACCAGCCGCAGCGCCTCGTCCGAATTGGCGGGGTCCATCTGATAGGTTTTCTTGTCCCCCGTCAGCGCGCCCGATGCCCCCACCGCATCGCGGAACGGCCCGTAAAAGGCGCTGGCGTATTTGGCGGCATAGCTCAGGATCATCACGTTGCGGAAATCCTCTGCCTCCAGCCCCGCGCGGATGGCGCCGATGCGCCCGTCCATCATATCCGACGGCCCGATGATGTCGGCACCTGCGCGCGCTTGCTCGACCGCCATTTTGACCAGCGCCTCAACTGTCTCGTCATTCACGATCTGCCCATCCACCACAAATCCGTCGTGGCCGTTGATGTTGTAGGTGTCCAGCGCCACATCCGTCATCACCACCAGATCGGGCAGCTGCGCCTTGATCGCGCGGATGGCGCGGTTGACGTGGTTGTCGGGGTCCCATGCGCCCGCGCAATTGGCGGTGCGTTCCTCGATGCCGGTGTAGGGAAACAGGCACAGCGCGCCAATCCCCAGATCCCATGCCTCTTGCGCCGCTTCCACGATCCGGTCGACCGAGCGGCGCATGACACCCGGCATCGAGGGGATCTCCTCCACGATGTCCTCGCCACCGCGCACAAACACCGGCCAGATAAAATCAGCCGGCGCCAGATAGTTTTCGCGCACCAGCCCGCGCACGCCTTCGTTTTGGCGCACACGGCGCAGGCGGGTTGCGGGAAACGGGGCTTGGAGTGGCTGCATGGGAGGGGTCCTTTGATCCTGTCAGGCAAAGTTGACATGTATTTTTGCGCGGCTCAAGAGCCCTCTAGGGGTAGGAATCCCGTACACGCCCCGCTATGAGGATGCCAACACGTTAAACGGGCACGACATTGGACTGGTATCAGACCCTTTTTGAATTGATCGACATGCGCTCTTTCTCGAACCTGTGGTTCTGGATTGTGCTTGCTGTCGTCTGGTCGACAACCTCGCATTACGGGCTGGGCGTGCCGTTCGACATGGTGCTGCGCGCCAAACGCCACGGCGGCCAGACCGAGATTGATCTGGAGGATCTTGTGCGCATCAACGCCAACCGGCTGTTGTTCATCGCGCAAATGTCGGGGCTGTGGATTGCGGGGTTTGCCTGTTTCTTCCTGACCATTCTGGGATTGCTGGGCTTTTTCTATGGCAACGAATTCGCGCAATCGGTCACCTTGCTGGCGGTGCCGCTGTCACTGGTCGGATTGCTCAGCCTGTCGACAGCCCGCCTCATTCAGGAGGAGGACGCCCGCGGCGAGCAGCTGCGCAAGCGTCTGATGCGCCACCGTTTGTATACCCAGATCATCGGCATGATTTCGATCTTTATCACGGCGCTGTGGGGCATGTACCAGAACCTCAGCGTCGGTCCCTTTGGCGGTTGACGCAGGCGCCGCGCGCGCCACATCCCGTCGCAGATGACCAGCCCCGCACATATCACGCTGTCCGGCGCGCCCGAAGGGTTTGACGCACGTCTGCTGCTGGAGGAAGTCGCGAAAACCGGCGCGCCGCTGATCCATGTCGCGCGCGACGACAAGCGCATGGCCGCAATGCAGTCGGCGTTACGCTTTTTCGCGCCGGACATGCCGGTGGTCGTTTTTCCGGGTTGGGATTGCCTGCCCTACGACCGTGTGTCGCCCAATGCCGATATTTCGGCGGCGCGCATGGCGACGCTGGCGGGGCTGGTGCACGGGATGCCTGCGCAGTTCATCGTGCTGACCACATTGGGCGCCGCGACCCAGCGTATTCCGCCGCGCGATCTGCTGCGCGACGCCGCATGGAGCGCGCGTGTCGGGGGCCGCGTCGATGAAAAGGCGCTGCGGGAATTTCTGGTGCGTATGGGCTTCGTCCAAAGCCCGACAGTGATGGAGCCGGGCGATTACGCCGTGCGCGGGGGCATCATCGACATCTACCCCCCCGGCGATCTGGGGCCTGTGCGCCTTGATCTGTTCGGGGATGTGCTGGACGGCGCGCGCCGTTTCGATCCCGCCACCCAACGCACAACTCAAAACCTTGATCTGGTCGAGCTTGCCCCCGTCTCGGAGGTTATTCTGGACGAGGCGGCGATTACGCGGTTTCGCCAGAACTACCGCATCGAATTTGGCGCAGCAGGCACCGACGATCCGCTGTACGAGGCGATCAGCGCGGGGCGCAAGCATCAGGGTGCCGAGCATTGGCTGGCCTTTTACTATGACCGGCTGGAGACGGTGTTCGACTATCTGCCGCAGGCGACTGTCGCGCTGGACGATCATCTGACACCGGCAAGGCTGGCGCGTTGGGACAGCGTCGCGGACCAGTACGAGACGCGCAAGATCGCGATGGCCAACCGCTCGCGCATGGACAGTGTGTATAAACCCGCACCCGCAGGGGGGCTGTATCTGGACGATGCCGCGTGGGAGCGTGCCGTGGCCCCGCACCGCGTGCTGCAACTGGTGGCGCTTGGCCAACCGACAGGGCCGAACGCACTGGATGCAGGCGGGCGCATCGGGCGCAGTTTCGCACCAGAGCGTCAGCAGGAATCCGTGAGCCTTTTCGGGGCATTGGCCAGTCATATTAAAGCAAAGCTTGAACAAGGCCCTGTTTTGATCGCCAGCTATTCCGAGGGTGCGCGCGAACGCCTGACCGGCCTGATCGAGGAAGAAGGGCTGGCCGAGGCGGTTCCGATCCCCGACGCCACAAGGCTGGGCAAACGCGGGCTGCATCTGGCCGTCTGGGCGCTGGAGCACGGGTTCGAGGCGCCGTGGCCCGCCAGCAGCGGTGCGACGGGCGCCAAAGGCGACCGCGCGACCGTGACGGTCATCTCGGAGCAGGACGTGCTGGGCGACCGCCTGATCCGCCGACCCAAAAAGAAACGCCGCGCCGAGAATTTCCTGAGCGAGGTGCAAAGCCTGACACCCGGCGATCTGGTGGTGCATGTCGATCACGGGGTTGGCCGCTATCTGGGGATGGAGGTCATCAGCGCCATCGGGGCCGCGCATGAATGTCTGCTGCTTGAGTACGCCGAGCAGACCAAACTGTATCTGCCCGTCGAGAACATCGAACTGCTCAGCCGCTATGGCCACGAGGAAGGGCTGCTGGACAAGCTGGGCGGTGGCGCGTGGCAGTCCAAGAAGGCCAAGCTCAAGGAACGTATCCGCGAGATGGCGGACAAGCTCATCCGCATCGCGGCCGAGCGTGCCCTGCGCCGCGCGCCTGTCCTAGAGCCGCCGCCGGGCATGTGGGACGCGTTCAGCGCGCGCTTTCCCTATCAGGAAACCGACGACCAGCTGTCCGCGATTGGCGATGTGATCGACGATCTGACCTCTGGCAACCCGATGGACCGGCTGGTGTGCGGGGATGTGGGGTTTGGCAAGACCGAGGTCGCCATGCGCGCGGCCTTTGTCGCGGCCATGTCGGGGGTGCAGGTGGCCGTGATTGCGCCCACGACCTTGCTGGCACGCCAGCACTACAAAAGCTTTGCCGAGCGGTTTCGCGGCTTTCCCATCGAGGTGCGCACCCTCAGCCGTTTCGTCACCGCCAAAGAGGCCACAGCCACCCGTGAGGGCATCACGAAAGGCACGGTGGACATTGTCATCGGCACCCATGCGCTGCTGGCAAAAACCATCAAATTCAAGAACCTCGGCCTGCTGGTTATCGACGAGGAGCAGCATTTCGGTGTGGGTCACAAGGAGCGGCTGAAATCCATGCGCACGGATGTGCATGTGCTGACCCTGACCGCCACGCCGATCCCGCGCACGCTGCAACTGTCGCTCACGGGGGTGCGCGACCTCAGCATTATCGGCACGCCGCCCGTAGACCGGCTGAGCATCCGCACCTATGTGTCAGAGTTCGACGCGATCACCCTGCGTGAGGCGCTGCTGCGCGAGCATTATCGCGGCGGGCAGTCGTTCTATGTGGTGCCGCGCATCAGTGACCTGCCCGAGATCGAGGCGTTTCTGAAGGACCAGTTGCCCGAGCTGTCCTATGTCATCGCCCACGGGCAGATGGCGGCAGGGGAGCTGGACGACCGCATGAATGCATTTTACGATGGCAGCTATGACATCCTGCTGGCCACCACGATTGTAGAAAGCGGTCTGGACATCCCCACCGCCAACACGATGATCGTGCACCGCGCGGATATGTTCGGGCTTGCACAGCTCTACCAGATCAGGGGACGGGTGGGGCGCTCGAAAACCCGCGCCTACGCGTATCTCACGACCAAGCCGCGCGCCAAGCTGACGCCGCTGGCGGAGAAACGCCTGCGCGTGCTGGGCAGCCTCGATACGCTGGGGGCGGGGTTCACGCTGGCCTCGCAGGATCTCGATATTCGCGGTGCGGGTAATTTGTTGGGCGAGGAGCAATCGGGCCAGATGCGCGATGTGGGGTTCGAGTTGTATCAATCCATGCTGGAGGACGCGATTGCCAAAATCCGCGCGGGCCAGATGGAGGGGGTTGTCGACACCGACGGCCAATGGGCGCCGCAGATCAATCTGGGCGTGCCCGTGCTGATCCCCGAGGCATTCGTGCCGGATCTTGACGTACGCCTTGGCCTCTACCGCCGCCTGTCGGAGCTGACAAAGAAGGTCGAGCTGGAAGGCTTTGCCGCTGAATTGATCGACCGCTTTGGCCCGCTGCCGCGCGAGGTGAACACGCTGATGCTGGTCGTGCGGATCAAAGCGATGTGCAAGCGCGCAGGGATAGCCAAGCTCGATGGCGGGCCAAAGGGCGCCACGATCCAGTTTCACAACGACAAATTCGCCTCGCCCGAAGGGCTGGTTCAATTCATCAACGACCAGCGCGGACTGGCGAAGGTCAAGGACAACAAGATCGTCGTCAAACGCGACTGGAAAACCGACACGGACAAGATCAAAGGCGCCTTTGCCATCGCGCGCGATCTGGCAGAGCATGTCGTGGCCAAGGAAAAAGCCGCCAAGAAAGCGAAAACTAAAGCGTGACGCGCGGGGTGCGTTTGAGGGTCAGCATTGCGATCAGCGCCACCACCGCCATGACCAGAACAGCGCCGATCAGTACCCGCTCGCTCCCGTTGAACATCGCGCCGATCGGTCCGGCGACCACCACAGCGCCCACAGTGGCAAGCGCGCTCATCACCGACGCGGCAGTGCCCGCGATATGGCCCATCGGCTCCATCGCGAGGGCGTTGAGGTTGCCGATGGTCAGGGCCGCCTGACAGAAAATCATCGTCTGCCACAGCACGAACCAGTAAAACCCCAGCGCCCCGCCACCCAGATCGAACAGGATAAAGGCGCCCGACAGCGCAACCTGAATGCCAAGGGCCGCAACGATCAGCCGTTGCATCCCGATGCGCACGACCAGCACCGCATTCAGCAAGCTGGCCAAACCGCCCACAATCGCCACGCCAAAGAACCAGACGGCAAACGCCGCACCCCGGTCATAGACCAGATCGTAAATCTGCTGCACCAGCATCAGCGTCACAAACAGCATGGCCGAGACAAGCATCTGCGTGAGCACGGAAATCCGCACGACCGGATGGCGCAAAATCTCGGCAATGGCGGCGCGGATCAGCGGCAGTTGCAGCTGGCGGCGCGCCGCAGGGGGCAGGGTTTCGGGCAGCCGCAGCAGCACCCACGCGCAATAGAACATGCTGAACACGATAAAGGCCGCAAAGATGCCGCGCCAGCCTGTCCAGGCCACGATAAAATCCCCCAGCAGCGGCGCAAAGGCCGGCACCAGCGTAAAGATCATCATCACGACCGAGACGACCTGCGCCATCTGACGCCCCGAAAACCGGTCGCGCACCACGGCCAGCGCCACCACACGCGGACCCGCCGCACCAAATCCCTGCAACAACCGCGCCGCCAGCAGCATCTCGAGCGACTGGCTGGCCCAGGCCAGTGCGGCCCCCAGAATGTAAAGCGCGCTGAATGTCAGGATCACGGGTTTGCGCCCGTAGGCGTCCGACAGCGGGCCGGTGATGAATGTGCCCAACCCCATGCCAAGCAGGAACAGCGTGAGGATCAGCGGCGCGTTCTCGATCCGCTGGGGCGACAGTTCTGCGCCGATCTGGGGCAGGGCGGGCAGCATCGCGTCGATGGAAAATGCAACCGTGGCCAGCATGGTCGCGACAAGGGCCACGAACTCGGCGCGGCCCATTGCAAACGTCTGGGGGGTCTGTGTCATTGCCGTGCTCCGCCATGCCGGGGCGCACATGATCGTGCCCCGCCCTCTGCGGCCTAACCTATGGCGGTGTCAGGAACAATTGGTTAAGTTTGCACCCCGGCGCGCCCCTTATTCGGCAGCCATCCGCATGGCCTGCTGCGGCACGGCGTGGAACGGGCGGCGCGTACCGATGATCTGGGTGCGCGGCACATAGACGACCTGCGTGATGTCCTCGAACTGGTCGAATTGTCCGGTCCAGTCATCGCCCATCGCAAAGACCGACACATTGTTGTTGATGATGTCGGAATACTTCTGGTCGCGGTCCTGCTCGGTGATGACGCGGCTCACGAAACGGCAGCTTTCCAGCATCAGGCGGCGCTGCGCATAATCGGTGAGACACGGGCTGCCCATTGAGGCCGCATAGGCATCTGTCGAACAGCCCACAATCAACTCGGAGCCCATCATAGACAGGCGTTGTAACAGGCGCGCATGGCCCTGATGGAACATATCAAACGATCCATAGGTCAGCACGACACGCGAAGACATCGGGGAAATCATAACAATAGCCTCTCTCACTGCACCTGACCTTGCGCGCCTGCGCAAGTCGAACGGGTGCGTCGCGACGGAGTTGTCGCATGAAATCGGATAGGGGATCGCCCGACGGGGGAGAATTGCCTGTTCACTGCCTGCACACCTGCTCAAAGGTATTTCTTTTTAGATGAGGCTTTTCGCCCCTTAAGATTGACCCTAGGCGAGGGATGACAAACAGGCCAGTGCTTTGTGCGGGTTTGATAGAAATAGCTGCAAGGGCGCAACAATATTAGCCAATCGCGCCTTTTTCCGCAATTTCCGCAATCACTTTGGCCCAAAGTTCGGGCGGCTGCGCGCCCGGCACCGCATGGCGACCGGCGACAATGAAGGTCGGCACGGACGAGATACCCATTTGGCGGCTGTGGCTGTCGCGGTCGCGAATGGCGGGCGCATCGGACTGTGTCGCCAGCAGGCGCGCCACGACCGAGGCGTCCATCTCGATGCTGTCGGCAATATCGGCCAGAACCTCATGCGCGCCGATGTCGCGCGTCTCGACGAAATAGGCTTTGAACAGGGCCGAGACAGCGGCGGTCTGGCGCCCTTCGATGCCCGCCCAATGGATCAGCCGGTGTGCATCCAGCGTATTGGGCGTGCGCTTCATCCCTTCAAAGTTGATCTTGAGCCCTGCCTTCTGTGCGTGCGTCACCACGGGCGCATAGGCTTTGACCGCCGCTTCCTTGCCGCCGAACTTGCCCTCCAGATAGGCGCGCCGGTCCATGCCGTCTGCGGGCATGTCGGGGTTCAGCTGGAAGGGGTGCCATTCGATCTCGAACGGGTGGTCGGGATGGGCGGCCAGCGCGCGGTCCAGATGCGCCTTGCCGATATAACACCACGGGCAGATCGGATCGGACATGATGTCGAGCTTGACAGGATCGGTCACAGGCGGGCCTCGAAATTCTCGCGCAGGGTACGGCGCAACAGTTTGCCGTTGGCGCCCATCGGCAGCGCGGGCAGGTGGATGAAAAGGCGCGGTTGTTTATAGCGCGCCAGCATTCGTGAGGCATAGCGGTGTAGGGCGTCCTCGTCCAGTGGGGCGGGGCTGGTGTAGAAGGCCGCGATCACGCGCACGCCCTGTTTGACGCGCACCTCGGTCACGCCCACGCCGGTGATGCCCGCCATACCCGCCAGCGTTGCCTCGACCTCCAGCGGCGAGACGCGAAAGCCGCCGGCATTCATCATGTCGTCGTTGCGGCCTAGATAGGTCACGTTGTGCTGTGCATCCATGCAGCCCTGATCGCCGGTCAAAAACCACTCGCCCTGCATCTTTGCCAGCGTCTCGGCGGGCGCATCGAGATAGCCCAGCATCAGGCCCGGATCACTGCGGTGCACGGCGATGGTCCCTTCCGCGCCCAGCGGCACAGGCCCGTCCGCGTCCAGCAGCGCGATGCGGCGGCCCGGCTGCGGGCGGCCCAGAAACCGCGTGTCCATCGGCCGCGTGGGTGCTGCGGAAATGAAGGTGGAGCATTCCGACATGCCGTAGGCCTCCAGCACCGGCGTGCCTGTCGCACTGAGCCACTGCGCCGCCGTGGCGTCCGGCAGCTTCTCCCCCGCGCTCAGCCCGTGGCGCAGATCGGGCAGGGCGGGCATGTCGGCTGCGCGCAACAGCTGGCGGTAGACACCCGGCGCTGCGGCGAAAATCGTGGCGCGGTGGGCCTGCATCAGCGCAGGCAGATCGGTGGCGGCGGTGCGCGGCGGCGCGATCAGCGCCGTGGCCCCCACGCTCCACGGATCCATCAGCCCCGTGCCCAGCGTGTAGGTCCAGTTGAACGCCCCCGCATGCAGCATCCGGTCCTGGGCGCGCAACCCGTACCAGCCGTCGTGCATCATCCGGCGCGCCCAGATGGCGCGGTGCGCATGGACAACCGCGCGCGGCTTGCCCGACGTGCCGGAGGTAAAGATGATATAGCCCGGCCGGTCGGGCGATCCCAGATCATAGCTCGCGGGCGGCAGGTCGCGAAAACTGCGCAAATCCTCCAGCGTGAGGATGTTCGGTGCATCGGGACAGGCCACGGCAGGGTCGCGCAGGATCAGCGCGGGTTTGAGCACCGCGATCATCGGCGCGACCTCGGGCACGGTCAGATCGGCAGCCGTGGGCACAGGCACCAGCCCCGCGGCCAGCGCCCCCAGATAGGCAATCGGGAAATCCACCGTATTGCCCAGCCGCATCAGCACCCGCCGCCCCGGTACGGCCCCCGCGTGCAGCAGCCCCGTGGCTGTGCCGCGCACCGCACGTTCCAGCGCGCGGAAGGTCCAGTCGTCGTGGCCCGGAATGCTGAGCGCGGTTTTGTCGGCCAGCGTGTTTGCATGCGCCAGCACATACGCCGCCATGTTGAACGGCGCAGGGCAGGGTGGCGGCGGACCTTGGTCAAAGACAGACAGCATGGGGATGTGGCTACCGCGCGCGCCTGCGCGTTGCAAGGTGCGGGGCGCGCGGGTATAGAGTGAGCCATGACATCAGATGCCGCAAAATCCATGATCCAGATCGCCCGCGAGGATGGCGCGGCCCACACGGTGCCGCCCGTCGATCTGGGTGCGCGGGTGCGTGAATTGCGCAAGGCGCGCGGCTGGACGCTGGAACAGGCGGCGACGCAGGCCGGTCTGGCCCGTTCGACCCTCAGCAAGATCGAGAATGCCCAGATGTCGCCGACCTATGATGCGCTGAAAAAGCTGGCAGTCGGGCTGGAAATCTCGGTGCCCCAGCTGTTTACACCGCCGGCGGGCGATCAGATCAACGGGCGTATGGCGGTCACCAAATCGGGCGAGGGCGCAGCACAGGCCACCGCCACCTACGAGCACGAGTTGCTGGCCGACACGCTGCGCAAAAAGAACATGCTGCCCTACCGTGCGCGCATCCGTGCCCGCCAGATGGAGGAATTCGACGGCTGGGTGCGCCATGACGGCGAGGAATTCCTGTATGTCCTGACCGGCGTCGTCAAGCTGTTTACCGAATTCTACGAGCCGATCGAGATGCGGCGCGGCGACAGTGCCTATTACGATGCGGCGATGGGGCACAACGTCATTTCGACCTCGGATGAGGATGCGACGATCCTGTGGGTCACATCACTCGTCTAGCAGGCGCCTCAACCCGCTGTGGGCGATAAACACAGCAGCGATCTGGATCACGATAAACATCGCAATATGCTGGGGCGCGATCCCTGCAAAGGTGTCGGACCAGCCGCGTGCGAATGTCACCGCCGGATTGGCAAAGCTGGTGGAGGACGTAAACCAATACGCCCCCGTGATATACAGCGCGACAAGCGTCGGCACCGCCTCGGGCCGCGCGCGCAGCCCGCCAAAGATCACGAACAACAGGCCCGCAGTTGCCACGGCCTCGGAAAACCACTGGGCGCCGCCGGTGCGGTGCAGGGTCTGGCTGATTTGCACGATCGGCTGGTCGAACATGGCATGGGCTACCCAGACCCCCGCCACGGCACCCGCCGTTTGCGCAAGGACATAACCGCCCAGCAGCCGCGCGGACAGCTCTGCGCGCAGATAGAACGCAAGGCTGACAGCGGGATTGAAATGCGCGCCTGAAATCGGCCCCAGAACCGTGATGATGACATAGAGCATGCAGCCCGTTGCAATGGCATTGGCCAGCAGGGTGATCGCATCATTGCCCTGCGCCAGCGTGGCGCCCATGATCCCCGATCCGATAACGGAGATCAGCAACATGGCGGTGCCGGTAAATTCTGCAAACAGCTTTCGGGTCATGGCACCGTGCTACAGGCGGTCAAATGCGCCTGCAAGCGCGCAGGGTCCATTGTGGCAATAGGGGCTTGTGTAAAGCACTGCGCGCGGCGCGCAAGAATGTCATAGGCGTCCTGAAAGGCGCGCGGTGCGTCCTCGGGCGGGGCGGCAGCGGGGTCCTCTACACCCCAATGGGCGCGCAAGGGCGTACCCGGCCAGATCGGGCATGTCTCGCCGGCGGCTGACCCGCAAACGGTGATGACCGCATCCATTACAGGCGCAGAATTGTCGGCAAAGACATCCCAGCTTTTTGAGGCGAGGGCAGAGGTGTCGTATCCCTCAGCGGCCAGCAGATGAAGGGACTGCGGATGCACCTTGCCGGCGGGCTGGCTGCCGGCGGAAAAGCTGGTTATCTGTCCGCCGCCCAACCGGCGTAGCAGACATTCAAGCAGGATGGAGCGGGCCGAGTTACCCGTGCACAGGACAAGTATATTCATAGCGGCGTGTTACCAGTGGTTTGCAACAGTTTTATGACGCGACGCGGTGCGGTCGGCCTAATTCGCGCTATCGTCCCACCACCAGACCTCTGGCATCCACTGCGCGCCATCGCCATAGATCGGCAGCGTGTCGGGAAACCGCATCTCGCGCCGGTGGGCGATGCGCCCCTCGGTGTAGGACCAGAACGGAATGACATAGCGCCCCGCCGTCAGCACACGGTCCAGCGCGCGGGTGGCGGCAATGAAATCGGCACTGTCGCGCGCGGTCAGCATCGCCTCGATCATCGCATCAATCGCAGGATTGCGCGCACCCATCAGATTGCGCGACCCCTCCAGATCGGCGGCCTCGCTGCCCCAATAAAACTTTTGCTCGTTTCCGGGGCTGAGCGAGAGGGACCGCCGGAACATCGTGATGTCGAAATCGAACGCGCCGGTGCGGGCGAAAAATTGCGCGTCATCCACTGTCTCGATGCTGGCGTTGATGCCGATCCGCTCGAGCGCGCGCAGATACAGCTCTGCGATGGCGATGTCCTCGGTGCTGCCCTTGGCGATCAGGATGGAAAAGGTGATGGGCGTGCCGTCGCCGCGCCGCATCGTGCCCTCCTCGACGCTGTAACCGGCGGCGGCAAATTGGGCCAGGGCCGCACGGATGCCTGCGCGGTTGCGCGCGCTGCCGTCGGCGACGGGCAGGGTGTACCCCTCGATGGTGCCCATCGGCAGGGTATCCTGATAGGGCAGCAGCAATTCTGCCACGCGACCCTGCGCGGGGCCGTCCTCCTTGCCCAGAACGGAGTTGGAGAAATACGAGGTGATGCGCGGCTGTGCGCCCCCTGTCAGCGTGTCGTTGATATATTCGAAATTGAACGCCTGTATCAGCGCATCGCGCACGCGCCAGTCGTCAAAGGGCGCGCGGCGGGTGTTGAGCACAAAGCCCGTCATGCCCGAGGGTTTCTGGTGCGGGATCACGGATTTGACAATGTCGCCGCGCGTCACGGCCGGAAACCCGTATTGCGTGGCCCATGTTTCGGCGTTGAATTCGCGCACGGCCGAAATCTCGCCCGCTTTGAACCCTTCGAACAGCACTTTCGAATCGCCATAGAAGTCGAGCTTGACGCTGTCGAAATTATGCGTGCCCGCGCGAAAGGGAATATCGGCGCCCCAATACGCACGATTGCGGGTGAGCTGCACAAAACGCCCCGGCTCGTAATCCGTGACCGTGTAGGGGCCCGACCCCAGCGGCACGTCCTGCACGGGCGCATTGGCGATGTCGCGCCCTTCCCATTGGGCCTTGGACAGGATCGGGCGCAATCCGGCCAGCAGGGCCAGCTCCCGGTTGGGGGTGTTGAAGGTGATGCGCACGGCACGCGGGCCGGTCTGTGTGATGCTGTCGATCTGGCGGTAAAGGCTGTGATAGCGCGGATGCCCCACGGTGCCCAGCGTCTCGAAGCTGAAGATCACATCGGCCACGCCCAGCGGGCTGCCATCGGAAAATGTCGTGCCCTCGCGCAGGGTGAACTCTACCCAGGTGCGGTCCGCGTCCGTCTCGACCGTCTCGGCCAGCAGACCGTACAGGGTGAACGGCTCGTCCCACGAGCGGCCCATCAGCGTCTCATGGGTAAAGAACGGCAATTGCCACGGGGTCGTCCCCTTGAGGATAAAGGGATTGAGGCTGTCGAACCCGCCGGTGTTGCCAAGGGTGATCGCCCCGCCCGCCGGCGCGTCCGCATTGGCATAGGGCAGATGGGTGAAATCCGCGTCCAGCGCGGGATTTCCGTACATCGCAATGCCGTGCTGCGGCTCTGCCTGTGCCGCGAATCCCCAGAGAATCATGGCCGAAGCTGCAATAAGCCCCCGTCGCAATCCCCGTGTTCGCCCCTGTTCAGGTTTGAAATTATCTAGTGCCATATCGGAAACAATCCTGCGCTGCCCTTTTTTTTATTACCAAAAGCCTTAGCGGGGTCTGAAGGCGGGCGCAAACTTTTAGCTTGGAGTCTGTGCGATAATTCCTTATAAAGGTGTCACTGCTCGATAGGTTTCTTGCCTGTATGAAACCTGCCTCAATAACTTGACGCCCGCCTTGTGCGGGCGTTTTTTTTGGCAAAAATCCCTTTGTTTACTGGGCTTATCGGCTATTTCTTGCTGCGGTGCAGCATTTACCATTCCCAAACCGAATCCCACACTACATAAAGCAGTGAATATTTCAGTTACAGGAGATCTCCCTCATGGCGCTTACCTATGATCTGTCCGGCAAAACCGCTGTCATCACCGGCTCGAATTCCGGCATCGGTCTGGGCATTGCCCAGCAGCTTGCGCAAGCGGGCGCGCATGTCGTGCTCAATTCCTTTACCGACCGTAAACAGGATCACGCGCTGGCCGAAGAAATCGCCAATGTGACCGGCGTGACCGCGCGCTATATCGCGGCGGATATGTCCAAAGGGGACGAATGCCGCATGTTGATCGAGGAGGCAGGCAGCTGCGACATCCTGATCAACAACGCAGGCATCCAGCATGTTGCCCCGATCCCCGATTTTCCGGCGGCGAAATGGGATGCGATCATCGCGATCAACCTCAGCTCTGCGTTTCACACCACGGCTGTGGCCTTGCCGATGATGCGCAAGGCGGGGTGGGGCCGTGTCATCAACATCGCCAGCGCGCACGGGCTGACGGCCTCGCCCTATAAATCCGCCTATATCGCGGCGAAACACGGGATTGTTGGCCTGACGAAAACCACCGCCCTCGAGACGGCCCAAGAACCAATCACCGCCAATGCGATCTGCCCCGGTTATGTGCTGACCCCGCTGGTCGAGAGCCAGATCCCCGACACGATGAAAGAATACGACATGAGCCGCGAGGACGTGATCAAGAATGTCATGCTCAAACGCCAACCGTCCAAGGAGTTCGCCACCGTCGAGCAGATGGGCGGCACGGCGGCCTTCCTGTGCTCGGCTGCGGGTGACCAGATTACCGGCACAACCATCAGCGTCGATGGCGGCTGGACCGCGATGTAACTGCTGAAAGGCCCCAAGATGTCACAGAAAAAACAGATCAACCTCGCGCTTCAGGGCGGGGGGGCGCATGGCGCGTTCACATGGGGGGTGCTCGACCGTCTGCTGCAAGAGGACGAGATCGAGATTTGCGGCATGTCCGGCACCTCTGCGGGGGCGCTGAACGGTGCCGCGCTCAAATCCGGTTTCATTGCAGGCGGGCGCCAGGGCGCGCGCGACAATCTGGAATGGCTGTGGCTACAGGTTGCGGGTGTGTCTGACCTTGGCATGTCGGACTGGCTGGCGCCCTTTGGCCTCAAGGCGCTGAGCAAGCAGATCGAATTCAGCCTGCCCTATACCGTGGGTGAGGCGGTGACGCGCGTCATGTCGCCCTATAGCTATGGCGCGTTTTACAAAAACCCGCTGGCCGACATCGTCGAGGCGTTCAACTATGACCGTGTCTGCGCGCAGCAGGCGCCGCTGTTCTATGTGGGCGCGACCCGTGTGCGCAATGGCAAGATCCGCGTGTTCGAGGGCGAGGAAATCGGTCCAAAAGCCCTGATGGCCTCGGCCTGCCTGCCCACGCTGTTTCAGGCGGTCGAGATGTTCGATAAAACGACCGGCCGCGACGAGGCCTTTTGGGACGGCGGCTATACCGGCAATCCGGCGCTATTTCCGCTGTATAACGCTGATCTGCCCGATGACATCGTGATCATCAACATCAACCCGCTGGAGCGCGACGAGATCCCGACCACGCCGCAGGACATCCAGAACCGCATCAACGAAATCAGTTTCAACTCCAGCCTGCTACGCGAACTGCGCGCCATCGAATTCGTGCAACGTCTGATCGAGGACGGCAAAGTCGGCACCGACGCCATGAGCCGCGTGCGCATCCACATGATCGCGGATGATGCGCTGATGGGCAAACTCTCGGCTGCGACAAAGAGCGTGCCGAACGCGGCCGTCATCAGCCAGCTCAAGGAGGCGGGCATTGCCGCTGCCGAGGCGTTTCTGGAATCGGACATCGACAATATCGGCAAGCGCAGCACGGTCGATCTGCGCGAGATGTTCGCCTAGCTGCGCGCGTTAAGATCGGCGAGGGGCGGCTCACCCGCCTCTGCCGCCTTGGCGTTGGGATAGACCAGACCGGCAGAAATCACCAGTTTGGCCGAATCCTCGACCGACATATCCAGCTCGATCACATCGCGTTTGGGCAAGAACAACAAGAACCCCGAGGTCGGGTTTGGCGTGGTCGGCAAAAACACCGACATCACCTCGCCCGAGGGGTCGGATTTGGCCGCGATCTCCGCCTTTGCCTCGGTCGAGATAAAGCCGATGGCCCAGATGCCCTTGCGCGGGTATTCGATCAGGCAGGCCGTCTCGAAACTGCGCTCGTTCTGGGCGAAAATCGTCTCGGAGATTTGTTTGATCCCCGAATAGATCGAGCGGACGACCGGCGTGCGCTCGACCAGACTTTCGGCAAAGCGGATAAAGGAGCGCCCGATGAACCCCTTTGCCATCCAGCCGACCAGCATCGTGAACAGCAAAAAGATGATCACACCGATGCCGCGCACATTGATTTGCACCAACGGGTCGAGGCCCAGCAAATCCTGAATGATCCGGTCGGGGTGGTATTTCAGCGGCACCAGCGGCAGCACAAACCCGTCGATCCAGCCGACGACGCTCCAGATCAGCCAGATCGTCAGCCCGACAGGGGCGATCACGACCAGTCCGGTCAGGAAATTGCCGCGCGCACGTCCGAACAGCCGCCGTTTGGGCGGGGCTACGGGATCGGGGTCAAAGGGGGTGTTCATGGTCTGGGCTGCTTCCGCATCGCTCTGGTAGAATTAATCTATAGCTAGTGGCTGGCACGACCAGTCACAATGGGCATATCCGCGCAAACTCAGCGCGCGGTGCTCAATTCAAGGGCAATTTTCGCGGCCAGACGGGCGTTGTTGCGCACCAGTGCGATATTTGCCTCCAGTGAGCGGCCCTGCGTCAGCTCGAAAATCCGTTGCAGCAGATAGGGGGTCACGCCTTTTCCCACGATGCCGGCCCTGTCCGCGTCCGATTGCGCGGCCTTGATGATCGGGGCCATTTCGGTGGCGGGAATTTCGGCCTCGGGGGGGATGGGGTTTGCGATCAGCTGGCCGCCGGGCAACCCCATGAGCGCGCGGGTGCGGTGTGCGGCGGCGATCTGTGCGGGATCGTCCATGCGCAGCGGCGCGCGCAGCTTTGATCCGCGCGACCAGAACGCGGGAAAGCTGTCTTGCCCGTAGGCGATGACCGGCACACCTTGCGTCTCCAGCACCTCCAGCGTTTTTGCCACGTCCAGTATCGCCTTGGCGCCGGCGGCCACGACGGTGACGGCGGTCTGTGCCAGCTCCATCAGATCCGCAGAGATGTCAAAGCTGTCTTCGGCGCCTTTGTGCACGCCGCCGATGCCGCCAGTGGCAAAGACGTGGATGCCCGCAAGGTGCGCCGCGATCATCGTGGCGGCTACCGTGGTGGCCCCCGTGCCGCCCGTGGCGATGCAGGCGGCCATGTCCGCACGGCTCAGCTTGGCCACGCCCTTGGATTGGGCGAGAGTGGCCAGCTGGCCGTCCTCCAACCCGACATGCAGCGTGCCGTCCATCACGGCGATGGTGGCGGGCACGGCCCCTGCGGCGCGGATATCGCCCTCGACCTGCCGCGCGACCTCGATGTTTTGGGGATAGGGCATGCCGTGGGTGATGATGGTGCTTTCCAGCGCGACAATCGCGGCCCCCGTGGTGCGGGCCTGCGCCACTTCGGCGGAATAGGAGATCGGGATCATATGGTTGTCTTTCCAGCTACATAAAGGGCGGTGGCGGCCAGCGCGCTTTCCAGCGCCGCCTCGGGCGCTGCCCCGCCAAGTTCGGCGGCGATATGCGCGGCCATGAACGTATCGCCCGCCCCTGTGACACGGGTCACGGTCACGGCAGGCGGCGATTGGGTGAGGGTGCCGTCAGGACCAGCGGCCGTTGCAGGCGCACCGCCATCGGTGACGACCGCCCGCGCCGCGCCGCGTGCCAGCAGCGTTGCCGCGGCCTGTTGCGAGCAATCGAATTGTGCCTCGCACAGCAGGCCCGCTTCCTCGAGATTGACATAGAGCGTGCCACGCCCCGCCTGCATGAACGGCGCCAGTCTGCGCGCCTTGCCGGGTGAGGCGGGTGCAACACGCAGATCGGCCTGCGCCAGCAGCGGGCTGCGCGCAATCTGCGACAACAGGTCCAGCGTCAGGTTTCCGTCCAGCGCGACAGCACCCGTGTAGGGCGCGGGCAGGGCACCGTCCTCCAGTGCGCGCAAGATCTTGTCGCCCGCAGCCTCCAGTGAGTGTGCATCGGCAATGGCCGCGATCAGCCCGTTGGGCGCCTCGATCGCCATGTATTGATCGGTGGGCAGATCGTCCGAGCGGTAGATGTGGCGGGTCGCCAGCCCGCGCGCTTCGCAGGCCGCAATCAGCGCCGTGCCATCCGCATCCCGGCCCACCGCACTCAGCAGCGCGGGATCAAGGCCAAAGCGCTTGAGCGCCATCGCGATGTTGAGTGCGACACCACCGGGCAGGCGGGTGATGCGCCCGGGCCGGTCATCGCCCGCACCCATCGGCGCGACACCGCGCCCGATCACGTCCCACAGGACCGAACCGATGCACAGGATTTCGGGTGTTTTGTTCATGGGGTGCCTTGTGCCGGAAGGCACAGTATCGCGCAAGTGCCGGAAGGCACAGTATCGCGCAAGTGCCGGAAGGCACAGTATCGCGCAAGTGCCGCGTCGCGCGTCCCTTAATGGCGTGTCAGTCGGCAGGCACCGCGAATGTCAGCGTCGCCCAAAGCGTTTCCCACACCGGACCGGCGTCGACCGTGGTGGCCCCCTCCGGCACACGCAGCACAACCGCATCCAACAGATACGACAGCCCCGCCGTGACGGGAATCGCGGCGTACCCCTGCGCATCCGTGCGGGTGATCGTCACCTCGACGGCGCCCTGCGCATTGCGGGCGTATACCTCGACCTGCGCATCGGCGCGCGGCGCACCCGCGTACAGCAGCGCCACATCCAGCGTCCCGTCAAAATCGGCCGCATAGGGGTTGTCGAGTGCTACAAATTCGGTCGCCAGCCCCAGCGCGCGGTCCGATCCCGCCCCGTCGCCCACGGCAACAAGGGATTTGGAATGGCGGGTGTAGACCTCTTTAAAGCCCTCCTTGGCCCAGCCGCGCGCCTCATGCGTGGCCACGGCCTGTTTGAAATCCTTGTGGTCCACGAATTTCAGAAACTTGGGCCATTCGCGGTAGGTAAGGGTCGAGGGCGCCGCCTCATGCGCGAGGATCATCAGCCCGTCGCGCGCAGGCGCAGGCAGCTGGATCGCGGGGCGGTCGCCCATGCGCCCGTCGATCGCAGCCACATCATCGCCCATGACCACCTCCAGCCGCGTGTTGCGATCCGCAAAAAACGACTGGCGCGTGCCCTCGAACAGTTGACCATTGCGCAGATCGGCGACAAAAGGTTCTTCCTTTTGCACTTGAAACGCGGGCGGTTCGATCCAGAATTCATGGGCAAGGGCCATCGGCGCTGCCAAAACGGCGGTGCAGGCCAGAAAACTAAGACGGGTGAGGGTCATGAAACGTTTTTCCTTAATGTTGCTGTGTAAGCTGGCGTGCGTGCTGGTGTTGTCAAGCGCCCAAGCGCGCGCCCACGAGGTTGTGCCGACGATTGCCGACCTCAGCGTGGCGCAGGGAGAGGCGGTGCTGGACCTGCGCATCAACCTAGAGGCGTTTCTGGCCGGCGTCGATCTGGACACGGTCGAGGATACCAACAACGCGCCGCAGGCCGCGGATTACGACGCGCTGCGTGCGCTGCCTGCTGATGCACTGGCCGCCCGCGCGCAAGAGCTGTTGACCGGCTGGAACGCGCTGCCGGTGCTGAGTGTGGACGGGGTGGCGCTGGCGTTGCGCAGCGCCGCGATCACCGTGCCCGACGGGGTCGACATCGAATTGCCCCGCATCGCGGAATGGCAGCTGCGCGCGGACGCAGCCGGGGGCGACAGCATCACGCTCACCTGGCCCGATGGCGGCGGCGATCTGGTGCTGCGCCAGCAAGGCGTCGAGGCGCCGTTTACAGGGCTGGTTTCGGGCGGCGACAGCAGCCCCGCGATTGCGCTTGCGGGGGGCGATGCGGCAAGCGGCTGGCAGACTTTCGCGGCCTACATTCCTGTGGGGTTTGACCACATCCTGCCCAAAGGGCTGGACCATATCCTGTTTGTGCTGGGGCTGTTTTTCCTCTCGGTCCATCTGCGCCCGCTGATCTGGCAGGTTTCGGCCTTTACGCTGGCGCATACCGTCACGCTGGCGCTGGGGGCGCTGGGACTGGTCAATGTGCCCGGCAGCATCGTCGAGCCGCTGATCGCGGCCTCGATCGTCTATGTCGCGGTCGAGAACATCTTTGCGCGCGGGCTGAACCGCTGGCGACCGGCGATTATCTTTGGCTTTGGCCTGTTGCACGGGCTGGGCTTTGCGTCGGTGCTGGGGGAGTTCGGATTGCCTGACGACCAGTTTATTCCCGCGCTGATCGGGTTCAACGTAGGCGTCGAGGTGGGTCAGCTGACCGTGATCGCGCTGGCCTTTGTGCTGATCTGGCTGGCGGTGGGTGCCGCACGCCGCGCCCGACTTGAGGGGCAGGAGGAACTGGTCACGGAATATCCGGTGATGTTCCGCGCGGTGTCGATGACCGGATCGCTGCTGATCGCGCTCATCGGCATTTACTGGGTGATCGAGCGGACGCTGCTGTAACGCCTTAGCCCACGGCCGCCCAAAGCGCGCCAAGGGCCGCGACCGGATCGTCACTGTCCCAGATCTCTTCCCCGATGCCGAAAAAATCGGTGACGGGGGCGAGGGCCGAAATCAGTGCGGGGTCCAGCCGCCCCTCGGCGACGCAGGGCACCTCGATCACTTCGGACCACCATGCGAACAAATCGTGTTCGGCCACTTCGCCGTCCCTGAGGGCGGTGGCCTGCACGGGGCCAAAGGCGACGTAGTCGGCGCCGGCCTCTCCCGCGCTCATCCCGTCGTGGCGCGAGCCTGCGCAAAAACTGCCGACAATCGCATCCGGTCCCAGCACCTTGCGCGCATAGCGGACCGAGCGCGCGGCATCGCCCAGATGCACACCGTCCAGGCCCAGCCGTTCTGCCAGCAGGGTGTGATCCGCAATCACCAGCGCCACGTCACGCGCATCCGTCACCACGCGCAGCGTATCGGCCGCGCGCGCCAGCGTGTCCTCGTCCGTGCTGGCCAGCGCCAGCCGCACGCAGGCGGCGGGATGCACATCAAGCACGGCAGCCAGCATATCGGCAAATGTCGCAGGCTCCAGCACAGGCGGCGTGATGAGGTAGAGTTGTGGCTGCTCGGGGGCGTCTTGCATGGGTACTGTCCTTTGTGTCAGCGCTGTGACTAGCGCAAAGCGCTGCGGGAGGGAAGCGGCCACACAATGCGGTGCGGCCCATATTGGCAAGGGTCGTGGCGCAGGGTAGGGAAGGGGCATGACAGTCGAGAACCCCACCAGCCCCGCCTTTGTCCTTGTGCGCCCGCAGATGGGCGAGAACATCGGCGCCGCCGCCCGCGCGATGCTGAATTTCGGGCTGACCCGCATGGGGGTGGTCGATCCGCGCGACGGCTGGCCCAACACGGCTGCGGTGGCGATGGCCTCGGGCGCGGGGCGCGTGCTGGATGCGGCGGTGCTGTCGCCCGATCTGCCGCAGGCGCTGGCCGATTGCAGCTTTGTCTTTGCGACCACGGCGCGGGAACGCTACATGACCAAACCCGTCTACACCCCCGAGGCCGCGATGGCGCTGGCGGCCACAAAGATCGCGGCGGGCGAACGGGTGGCAGTGCTGTTCGGGCCAGAGCGGGCAGGCCTCGAGAACGACGACATCGCCCGCGCAAACGCGATCATCTCCGTGCCGGTGAACCCTGATTTTGCCTCGCTCAATCTGGCGCAATGCGTGCTGCTGATGGGCTATGAATGGATGCGCCAGCACAGCGCGCAGGCCCCGCTGAGCGACGGGCTGACCGTGCGCACCGACTGGGCCGACAACGCCGAGATCGAGCATCTGGCGAAACATTTTGAAGAGCGGATGGAGGTCGCGGGCTTTTTCTTTCCCGAGCATAAGGCCGCCTCGATGAAGACCAACCTGCGCAATATGTGGAGCCGCCTGCCGCTGACGCGCGCGGATGTGCAAATGCTGCACGGCACCTTGCGTCAGATGGTCCGCTGGAAGGAACGCGGCTAGACGCCCCCGCGCCAAAGGATTAGGTCTTTGAGCTAAGGAAATGCAGGGAAGACGACAATGGCCAGCAAACGCAAATTGTTCGAAGAGGTGGACGCGCAGACGGCAAAGCCGGTCGCGGCCACGGGGGGGATTGACGCCGGGCGCGGGGGCGCGCGGGCCGCAATCCGGCTGTGGCTGATTGTGCTGTTCGGGCTGGTGTTTGCGATGATCCTTGTGGGCGGGGCAACCCGTCTGACCGACAGTGGCCTCAGCATCACGGAATGGCGCCCGCTGACCGGCGCGCTGCCGCCGTTGAACGCCGCCGATTGGGCCGCTGAGTTTGCGAAATATCAACAGATCGACGAGTTCCGTTTGCAAAACAGCTGGATGACGCTGGCCGATTTCAAGGTCATCTACTGGTGGGAATGGGGGCACCGCCAGCTGGGGCGTGTGATCGGGCTGGTTTGGGGGCTTGGCTTTTTGTGGTTCTTCGTGCGCCGCCAGATCCCCGTCGGCTGGACGCCGCGGCTGCTGTTGCTGGGCGGGCTGGGCGGCCTTCAGGGCGCGATCGGCTGGTGGATGGTGTCCTCTGGTGTGACCTCCGGCACGGCCACCACGGATGTGCATTCCGCGCGCCTTGCCACCCATCTGGGGCTGGCGTTTATTATCATGGGGTTCATCACATGGTACGCCCTCGGCCTTGGCCGGACCGAGCGGGACCTGATGCAGGCCCGCCGCGCAAAAGAGGGCAAGCTCTACGGCCTCAGCACCGGATTGCTGCATTTCACGTTTTTGCAGATTATCATCGGCGCGCTGGTGGCGGGGATCGACGCGGGCCGGACCTATACCGACTGGCCGCTCATGGCCGGTCAGTTTTTCCCGCCCAATGCCTTTGTGCTGGAGCCATTTTGGAAGAATTTTATCGAGAACCCCGGTCTGGTGCAGTTCATCCACCGCATGACGGGCTATGCGCTGTTTGCCTTTGCGGTCGTCGTCTGGCTGCGGGGGCGCAAATCGGCACATCCCACCACGCGCTTTGCCTTTAACGCTGCCTTTGCCGCGATCAGTTTGCAGGTGGTGCTGGGCATCACGACCGTTCTGTATGAGGCGGTGCTGCCTGTCGCGCTGATGCATCAGGGCCTTGCGGTGCTGTGCTGGGTGCTGATCCTGCGCGCCCGCCACCTGTCGCTTTACCCAATCGCTACATCGCTCAGAGGAGCCACACCATGACCGCCTATGATGATCTGATGGAATTCACCCGTGACACGCAGGCCCTGGGGCAGGTGGCGGGGCGTCTGGGCTGGGATCAGGAGACGATGATGCCGCGCGGCGCCGCCCCCCAACGGTCCGAGGAAATGGCCGCAATGGAAAGTGTGCTGCACGCGCGCCGCATGGACGCGCGCGTGGGCGACTGGTTGGAGCAGATCGACACCGCCGCGCTGGACCCCGTGGGCCGCGCCAACCTCCGCCACATCCGCCGCAGCTTTGAGCGGACGCGCAAAGTGCCCGCCGCATTGGCCACACGGCTGGCCAGACTGACCTCTGCCGCGCAGGGCATCTGGGCGCAGGCCCGCGCGGACAACGACGTGCAGGCCTTTATGCCGACACTGGCCGAGATCATCATGCTCAAACGCGAGGAGGGGCAGGCGCTGGCGGCGGGCGGGGATGTTTATGACGCCATGCTGGCCGACTATGAGCCG
>ENA-ORXR01001167-ORXR01001167.1-marine-metagenome-genome-assembly--contig:-NODE-1167-length-29106-cov-3.841986_pt1 | contig 29106 bp, 27 predicted proteins | sample MGYA00237866_ERZ511479 | MGnify/ENA metagenome assembly ERZ511479
TTTGGAAAAAATCATGACAAATTGCCAACAAGAATTACCCCGTTTTTGGCGAAAAATTTAGAAAAATGGAGTAATCCAAACCCTTAAATTTTGATTAACTCCCTATGGTTCTGCAGTTTAATCTTCTTACGAATATCCCTCAATAAACTTGGATGCATCCACGCTTAGGACTCGCAATTCCAAATTTCGTCTCTAAAATTCTCCAATTATTAATTTTGACATTTTTTAATGTGTATTTATGGATGCAATACCGTCGAGTACTTGAACAATCAAACGTTCAACCGCTTTCTGCGGATTCTGACTGAAAGTTCCTAATGCCCTATTTGCTAACAATGCGCTACAAGATATAGCTTGGTGTCCCATCAAGTGGCACATGCCATAAATACCCGATGTTTCCATTTCAAAATTGGTAAATCTGTTATTTCCACTGCGAAAGTGACAAAGGGCATCTATGAAAGGACTCAATTTTGAGCTTAATCGTAATTGCCTTCCTTGTGGTGCATAAAATCCAGGACACGTCAAAGTAACGCCGACATTGTCTTCTTCCCTTATTAGCACATTACGTAAATTAGTACTTCCTTTATGCCAGATAGTATTATAACGCGGTATACCAGAACGAGCACAAAAATCCTGAAAATCTGTCTGAATGTTTATAGTATTGCGATCAGAAACCGTTTCGTAGAAGCTAAATAAATTATCCAAACCGACGGAAAATTCTGTAAAGAGAAAACTGTCTAAAGGAATATCCTTTTGCAGCCCCCCAGCTGTTCCGAGGCGTATAAAGTTAAGTTTTGTGAGTTCCTCTTTAACTTGCCTAGATTTAAAATCAATATTAAATAGCGCATCAATCTCATTGAAAACGATATCAATATTATCCGTGCCAATACCAGTACTGATTACAGACAATCTCTTATCTCCAATATAACCAGTATGCGTGGTAAATTCTCGATTTTGCTTTTGTACTTCTATTCGATCAAAATGTTTGCTGACAGAATTTACACGTGCTTGATCACCTACAGTAATAATTGTCTTAGCCAGATCTCCTGGTTGCAAGTGTAAATGATATATAGAACCATCGGGATTAATTATTAATTCGGATGGTGACAGTTTTTGACTCATCAATGATAATTTATGATGTATATTATCATATTTTCACGGCAAAACATACATAAATGAAGAAATTATTTCATTTGGCTTCTTGCAGTACATGCCAACGCATAATCAAAGAAATGAATGGTGGTAGTGGCTTTGAAATGCAAAACATTAAGGTAGAGCAAATTACCGCTAAGCAATTAGAGGAGATGAAAAAAATGGCAGGCTCTTATGAGGCGCTCTTTAGCCGGCGCGCTATGAAATATAAAAGTATGGGGTTGAATAAAACAGCATTATCGGAAGATGATTATCGAAAGTATATCTTGGAAGAGTACACTTTTTTAAAGCGCCCTGTAATGATCATAGATGATGAGATATTTGTAGGTAACAGCAAAAAAGTAGTAGAGGCGGCTAAATTAAAACTCAATTCATGATAGATAAAAATTCAATATCGCTTTGGTTCCAAAGCTTACAGGATGACATTTGCAAGCAACTAGAATCTGTTGACGAGGGTCATCATTTTAAAGAGGATATATGGAAGCGTGCAGAGGGCGGCGGTGGTCGCACAAGGGTATTGCAAGGAGATAAAATAGCTAAGGGAGGTGTAAATTTTTCTAAAGTTGAAGGACCACTTCCTCCTCAAGCCGAGAAAAGTCTTGGTATAGGTGGAGAAAACTTCTTTGCCACAGGTGTATCTATCGTCATCCATCCAACCAATCCATGGGTGCCCATCATCCACATGAATGTACGCTACTTTGAACTTGATGAGAAGACTTGGTGGTTCGGTGGAGGTATTGACTTGACTCCACATATCATCGTACCTGACGAAGCAAAAGCTTTTCATATTGCACTAAAGTCAACTTGTGATAAGTACGATCCAGAATACTATACCACCTTTAAGAAATGGGCGGATGATTATTTTTACTTATCGCACCGTAAAGAAACTAGAGGAGTAGGAGGCATATTTTTCGATCGTTTAGGCGCGGAAGATGGTTTTGATAAAAAAGCGAGATGGTCATTTGTACAAGCAGTAGGCAACACTTTTTGTCATGCCTACTTACCCATCATAAAGAAGAATGCATCAAAGCATGCTAGTGAAAATGATCACAAGTGGCAGATGCTGAGACGAGGAAGATATACAGAGTTCAATTTGGTTTGGGATAGGGGTACCAAATTTGGCCTACATACCAATGGTCGAACGGAGTCTATACTTATGAGCTTGCCTCCCATAGCGCATTGGGATTATGATGCTGATCTTTCTCATCTATCGCCATACTTGGAGACTCAGGCTCAGTTAGTAAAAGGTATTGACTGGGCACCTGCCGACGGAAAGTTAAAATAAATACGAAAGTAGTTTATGTAATGAGACGCAACTTGTGCGGAGAAGTCTTAGGAATACGCTCGATAATACCCCGAGCCTCTAAGTCAAGCTTGACGGTAACTATATACCATACTACCTTACCATCAAATGAACCAGCTAAGTCTTTTGCTGCTTGATCTGAAAGGGATTGATAGCTAAGTTCTTCCGCTTCTTTAACCGCATTTATAATGTAGTTACGTATGATATCGTAGCGGCGCCTTAGTATATTGACACCCGTTTTGCCTGCTGGATGAAGTGTAAGAATTCTCTCTTCATTTGACATAACTAGCATAATTTATTTAGCACAAAAATCAGATATACAATATTTGCGCAGAATCGATTTAACCGAGATTATCCAATTTGGATGCTGCTGCTTCCCATGCCTTCATTGCTTTTGCAAGTGAGCCTTTTTTAGATTCATATTCTGCGATCTTTTTAGTTGCTTTTGGAGAATCATAAAAGTCAGGTTCCGCCATTACTTTCTCAAGCTTAGCTATTTCCTTTTCAATTTTTTCTATTTTCTGCTCCGCATTTTTGACATCTCTTTGTATTTGTTTTCTCTCTTTGTAGTCAACTTCAACATGGGCTGAAGTTTCCCCTTTTATATCTTTATCTAGGTCAGATTTTTTACTAAGCATTCGCATATCTTCTACAGCGCGCTTTTGTAAAAACTCATTTATATCTCCTATATGATGATGAATATTTCTATCCTTAAATTCGTAGGTCGTACTAGTCAGCGACTCCAGAAAATCTCTATCGTGCGATACCACAAGTAAGGTTCCTTCATACTTCATCAGCGCAGTTTTCAGCACATCCTTTGACAGTATATCTAGGTGATTGGTAGGCTCATCCAGTACTAATAAATTGAACGGATGCAATAGCATAGCCGCTAGTGCTAGCCTAGCCTTCTCCCCTCCTGACAGCACAGAAACCTTCTTCTCTATATCATCTGCCTTAAACATAAAACTACCTAATATAGACCTTAGGCGAGTACGTTGCTCAGGGGGAGAATTATTTTCCATCACCTGCAACAAAGTTAAATCACCTGGCAATTCATCAGACTGATTCTGTGCATAGTACCCAACCTCTACATTATACCCTAGCTCATAATCTCCTTTCTCCGCCTCTATAGACTCGACAACTATCTTAGCTAAGGTAGTTTTACCTTGTCCGTTCTGACCAACAAATGCCACACGTTGACCGCGCTCAATCTGAATATCTACACCGCGTAGTACTTGGTTCTCTCCATAAGATTTATGAATATTCTTTCCCTTAAATACAATCTCTCCACAACGCGATGGGGGTGGAAAACGTAAATTCATAACACTTGTATCTGCCTCGTCTACTTCTACTCGCTCCAGTTTATTGAGCTGCTTTTGCATTGATTGAGCCAACTTTGTTTTGGTGGCCTTTGCCATAAACTTGTTGATGATTTTTTCTTTATGTGCTATATTCTTCTGTTGGTTTTTGAAGGAAGCCATTTGCTGCTCCTTCCGAATAGCACGCTCTTCAAGATATTTAGAATAAGCCATCTTGTAATCATACAGCTTTCCCATTTCTACTTCGATGGTTCTATTCGTTGTATTATCCAAAAATCGCTTATCGTGAGAGATCAAAATTATCGACCCAGGATACGTTTTCAGAAAATTTTCAAACCACAGAATAGACTCAATATCCAGGTGATTGGTAGGCTCATCGAGTAATAAGTAATCTGGCTTTTGCAACAATAGTTTTGCTAGTTCCACCCGCATTCTCCAACCTCCAGAAAGTTCATTGAGTCGCTTTTCAAATTCTGTATCTTTAAAGCCAAGTCCTTTTAGCACTTTCTCTGTCTCTCCTTTAAAATTATCTCCTCCCAAAAGATTGAACCGCTCTGAAAGATCTGTAAAATTGTTGATCAACTTAGCGTATGAGTCACTTTCGTAATCCGTACGTGTTATCATCTCTTGATTGAGATGCTCTATCTTATCTTGGATTTCCTGCATTTCAGAAAAAGCGGATAAGCACTCCTCCATCACTGATACATCTTCACTTACAGGTATATCTTGAGTCAGAAAACCTATAGAACGACCATTTGGAAAATCGAGCACCCCTCCGTCTGGAGTTTGCTGCTTGGCCAACATTCGCAATAAAGTGGACTTTCCAGCACCATTTCTACCTACTAGACCCACCTTGTCACTGTCATTCACGACAAAGTTGATCTCGTCAAATAGTACCCTATCCCCAAACTTTAAAAATACATTCTGTGCTGATATCATCTACAAAAATCGATTTGAAGCGCAAAGATACACTACCATAAACTTTTTTGCAGCAAACTTTGGAGCTAATCACTGTATTCGTTGATAATAACAGCAATCATTCTAGAGGCTTCACCTTTTTTATCGTACTTAGCTGGCCTATAATAGACACAAAAAGCTGTATAGACCTACGTTTTTAAAGGTTCTATATTTTCAATTTTTATATCTTTGACTATCAATAATCAAATCATAATAAAACGAAATATCATGAAGTTAGGAATATTTTCGATGAGCCTGAGCGTTAAAGATATAATTGAGTCAAAGGCATTTTATGAGAAACTTGGTTTTAAAGTTTTTGCAGGTGAACTAGAGAAGAACTATCTCATCATGAAGAATGAAAAGTCTATCATAGGTCTGTTTCAAGGTATGCTTCCTCAAAATATTTTAACATTTAATCCTGGATGGGATGAAAATTCTAAGAATCTAGAAAATTTTGATGATGTCCGTGATATACAGAAGTCACTCTTAGCGGATGACATACACATCGAGAATAAGGTGGATGAATCTAGCAGTGGTCCGGCGAGCTTTATTATTGCCGATCCTGATGGAAATTTGATTTTGATAGACCAGCACGTATAGTAAGCTTTGAGGCCTACCCCTTTAATCCATTCGCAACAAAGCGAATGGATTAAAGGGGTCGCTATGTTCTAAGACTCGCTCTTCGCTCGGTGCTTCGCACTGCCAAAAATCCGAGAAAATATCGGATTTATGGCACCTTTGCACAGCGCTAGTCCAAAAAAAATTGACTGTCCGTAATTATATACTATGAATAAGACTAAGTCTAAGTAAAATAGCGCTGACTAATTTTCAAAACATCATTTTTGTATCCTATTCCGAACATATTGAGGTGAGCCAACAAATAATATAATTGATAAATATCTAGACGTGCTTTCCAACCTTCCTCTAGCGGATAGATCTCATGATAACTATCATAGAATGCTTGGTCAAATTTACCAAATAAAGATGACATGGCAATATCCATTTCTCGGTGCGCATAAGATACGCATGGGTCGATAAAAAAGGCTTCATTTTCTACACCGCACATTATATTACCAGACCAAAGATCTCCATGTACAAGACTTGCCACTTCATGAGGACAAACTTTATTAACAGCCTTTGCTACGGTTTCTGCTTTTGGTATTTCATATGCTGTAAGTAATCCTTTGTCCTTAGCTAGCTGAAACTGCGGCATCAATCGTTGGGTAGTATAAAACTCGTTCCATGAGTCTTTTTGCTCATTATTTTGCAATAAACTACCTATGTAATTCCGATGCTCAAATCCAAACTTGTTGGAAGTAACTTGGTGTAAAGCGGCCAAACTTCTACCCAATTCTTCCCAGAAAGGTTTTGATTTCTTACCGGATCGGACCCAAGATAAGAGTAATAATTCTGGTGCTGACTTGATGATATTAGGAGTCCTGCAGTAGCGTTGTATCGCTCGCAATCCAACTTCCTCTTTTACCAGTAGATCCTTGCCAATACTAGATGTATTGGTCTTGCAGAAGTAGATATTTTGTAATGTTTCTATTTGGTATGATTGACTTATATCTCCGCCTTGAATTATTTTTATTTCTGAGACAGATTCATTTAGTAAGTCTTCACATTTAATTTTGAGTTCTTTAATTTCCACTAAATACGTTTACTATTTATAATACTCAATATATCATCCTTGTAATTTTTTCCAACTGGAATCATTTTGGATGCACCTTTTTCAGTCACTTCAATACTGTTGCCGACCAACGCGTCTATTTTATCTATAGCAACTATATAAGATCTATGTATACGCTTAAACAGGCTGCTGGGTAGTTTCTCTTCTAGGCTTTTCATTGTTTGTAGCGTAATTATCTTGCTATTTGCCATCTTGATCATCACGTAATCCTTCAATCCTTCGATATAAATAATGTCGTCATATTTTATTTTGACCAACTTCTTATCAGACTTCACAAAGATAAAATCTTCTCCATCATTTGCAAGTCCATTGTTACCATCGCGATTTAAAATATCTTCCGCTTTTCCTATCGCTTTCATGAATCGCTCTAGTGGAATAGGCTTTACTAAGTAGTCAACTGCATCGAGCTCAAAGCCCTCCACTGCATGATTGGGAAGTGCTGTCGTAAAAATGGTCAAAGGAGGACTGCTCAAAGATTTTAAAAATTCAATACCGGTTATCTGGGGCATCTGAATATCTAAAAACATAAGATCGACATGATTGGCTTTGATTGCTTCACCTCCTTCGATAGCGTTGGAGCAGGTGGCAACTAAATTGATTTGTGGTAATTTTGCAATATAACTTTGCAAAATTTCCTGTGCCAATGGTTCATCTTCGATAATAATAGCATTAATCATAATTGTGGTTTTATTTTAAAGTGTTAAATCTAATTGTACACGGTAGATATTTGGGCTATCCTCTATTGATAGTTTATGCTTATGTGGATATAGTATATTTAGTCGTCGATCCAGATTAACCAGACCGATACCTCCAGATTTTAAGGAATGATTTGCCGTAGGAAATGTATCAGGTTTATTATTTTCTACTGTGAGTTTGATCTTTTGCCTATCTATCATCTCCAATTTTACATTTACGTATCCATTATTAATCGTCTTGCTAGCTCCATGTTTAAAGCTATTTTCTAAGAATGGAACAAACAATAATGGAGCTATCATTTGCCCATTTACCTCTCCTACTACATCAAAATTGATATCAATTTTACCCCCATGGCGTAGCTGCTCCAAAGCAAGATAATTTTGAATGTAATTAATCTCTTTTGATAAGGGCACTTCCTTTTCATTACATTCATATAGCATATAACGTAGCATTTCTGAGAGTTTAACTACTATTTCTGGCGCGTCATCAGATTTTTTTAGTGTCAGTGCATAAATACTATTTAAAGTATTGAATAAGAAATGCGGATTGATCTGTGATTTTAGAAACCGCAACTCCGATTGAATATTTTGGTTCTCTAGGACTGTCCTTTCTCGCTGGTGACGCATCCAATCCATAATAATATTTATCAGTGTAGAGCCAAACGCAATCAATACATTAGCTAAATAAAAATAATGCTGTTGCGCAAGTAAGCCCTGCTGCAATGGTTCATTACCCTCAAAGCGAAAATGGAATACGAATAACTTTATCGGCGTGATAAATAATGCGATAGCTAATAACAAAATTAAGTACGTAAGAATCTTTTTTCTCTTTAAAAAATTCGGGATCAGGTATAGTAAATTCACATACACGATAATGGCATAAAATGTGAGATTAATGATCTCATTTATGATGGTTTCCCAAATGCCTTCCTCTCCTTTTTCTAATGACACTAGGACTAGGAAGCATGCCAGCCAGAAGAAACTATGGTATACTACTTTCTGGCTTAAGAAGGTATAAATACCTGAGCGACTAATAAAATGCTTATCCTCTTCCAAGATTAAAATTTTTGTAACATTTATCTGTCATTCATTTTCACAATATATTTACCAAATGATCTATTATTCAATATCGTATAAAGAAAATTGAAAGATAAAGTATTTCGATTAAAGCAATGTAAATAGAGACTAATTCATGATATCACATCCCTACCCTCGGCGTGGCGAAAGCCTAAGCCCTGCAAGTGGAGACGCGCTAGAGGCAAGCGATAGAAGCGGCATCCCGCTATGCAGTAGAGACGTTTTTTTCTTTTAGTCTCTACTGCATAGTGGGATATAGCGTAAAGCGCGGTCACGTAATGACGCAGGCTTTTCGCCAAGTCAGTACCGTGATGACCCCAAAACAGAAGGAATCCCCAAATTGGTTTTATACATCGACAAAATAGCTTAATTTTGCCACTCAGAAGAGAAATTGATTTATGGTATATCTTACAAGACGGGCTCGATTCAATGCTGCACACAAGCTTTGGGTCAATGATTGGAGTGATGAAAAAAACGCTGAAATCTTCGGTAAATGCGCCAATCCGAACTTTCATGGTCACAACTATACTTTGTATGTGACGGTTAAAGGAGATCCTGATCCTATCACTGGTATGCTTATAAATGCCAAGGATTTAGCTACTATTATCAACAATGAAGTCGTAGATGCATTTGATCATAAAAACCTCAATTTGGACATTGATTTTATACCTTCAGAAATGCAATCTACCTGCGAAAACTTAGCCATTTTAATCTGGAAAAGAATAGAACCAAAACTACAACAATGTAACTTGCACTGTGTTAAATTGGAAGAAACAGAGAATATTTATACAGAATATTTTGGTTAACAAAATTTAATAAATGGCATATACGAAAACGGAGCAGTACGACGCATCCACTACTAAAGAACTTACAGAAGTTTACCAAACAATATTGGATGAGATCGGTGAAGATGCTGGGCGCGAAGGATTACTTAAAACACCAGAACGAGCGGCAAAAGCAATGCAGTTTCTCACGCAAGGATACGCGATGAATCCTGAGGAAATATTGAAAGGGGCAATGTTTAAAGAAGACTATAGTGAAATGGTTGTGGTCAAGGATATTGAAGTCTACTCAATGTGCGAACACCATATGCTTCCCTTTTTCGGAAAAGCACATGTAGCTTATATACCTAATGGTCACATAGTAGGACTGAGTAAAATACCTCGTGTAATAGATGTATTTTCGCGTCGTCTGCAAGTCCAGGAACGTCTGACGGATGATATCCTGATGTGCATACAGGCAACGTTAAAGCCACTAGGCGTAGCAGTCGTGATAGAAGCGAGACATATGTGCATGATGATGCGTGGTGTACAGAAGCAAAATTCTGTAACAACTACTTCAGCCTTCAAGGGACAGTTTGAAAAAGAAGAAACTAGGTCTGAATTTCTAAATCTATTAAGTGCAAAACTTCACTAATCAAATATGAGAGCATTTTTATTTCCGGGGCAAGGGTCACAATTTGTAGGTATGGGGCAAGACCTACACGATGCGCACGTCGAAGCAAAAAAATTGTTTGCGCAAGCAGATGAAATTCTAGGTTTCTCTCTTTCTGAAATAATGTTTACGGGTACTGAGGAAGAACTCAAAGCAACGAATGTCACGCAGCCAGCTGTGTTTGTACATTCTATCATAAAATTAAAAACGGCTAGTAATTTAGCAAAACCAGACGCTGTAGCTGGCCATTCTTTAGGTGAGTTTTCTGCACTTGTAGCTGCCGAATCATTATCATTTGAGGATGCGCTGCAGTTAGTAGCAAGGCGGGCTGATGAGATGCAGAAAGCCTGTGAAACTATTGACTCTACTATGGCGGCCATAGTAGGACTGGAAGATAGCAAAGTAGAAAAAGTATGTGCAGAAATAGATGATATAATTGTAGCGGCTAATTATAACTGTCCAGGTCAGTTGGTGATATCTGGTACAAAACCAGCTATCGCAAAGGCGATAGATATACTAAAGGCAGAGGGTGCAAGAATGGCCGTAGAGTTACCCGTAGGTGGTGCGTTTCATTCCCCTCTGATGGAGCCCGCAAAGGAAGGGTTAAAGGCAGCTATAGAAAATATCCAATTCGGTACGCCGCGATGCGCGATCTACCAAAACATCGATGGTATAGCAGAAAGGGATGCAGATAAAATCAAAGAAAAGTTAATTCAACAGCTTACTGCACCAGTCAGATGGACTTCTACCTTGCAAAATATGCTTAATGATGGTTACGACCATTTTACGGAGATTGGAGGTAAAGGCAATGTTCTAAGAGGCATGCTTAAGCGTATAGATAGAAAAATTGCCTCCGAAACTGTATAATGTCATTTAAATAAAACTTTACGGTATAGGATATAACTCGTTAATTGCGTAAATTGACGCTATAAAACCTCATAAAACAAAAGACAAGTTATAATTACTATGGACGCAATAAACGTATCCAAGGGCAAAGTACTTCTCGCTGAACCCTTTATGGTGGATACAAACTTCAAGAGAACAGCAGTATTGTTATGTGATCATTCGCAAAAGGATGGTACAGTGGGATTCATTTTAAACAGGCAATACAAGGCTAAGGTGGGGGATCTAGTTCCCGAATTAGAAGATTTTGACGCTCCTATTTACTTAGGAGGACCCGTACAAAGAGATACCCTTCACTATATTCACAACGTAGGAGATTTGTTAGAAGAGAGTCAAGAGGTTGGTCAAGGAGTATATTGGGGTGGAAATTTTGAGAAACTTATCTTCTTAATAAATAACAAAGTTATAAAGCCAGAAAATATTCGGTTTTTCCTTGGCTATTCTGGCTGGTCAGCAGAGCAACTAAAAGAAGAGTTTGAACTAGGGAGCTGGGTAACTGCAGATTTAGACCACAACTACATTTTTGGCCGATCTATCAGTAAGTTATGGGCTACTATTATGAATAATAAAGGTAATACATATAGTGTGATAGCGCAATTGCCTGACTACTTTGCTTGGAATTAGACCATATTTTCTCTTTGTATTTATCTTTTTTAGCAAAAAAATTTTGGTAGCGTAGAGTTTTTAGTAAATTGGTTCAAAATCAACTTTACACAGATATGGCAATGTCAAAAGAAGCGCGTAGAAGAAAAAAAGAAGCTACCGAAGCAGCTCAAGCAAAACAGTTTTGGACGGTGGTGATCGCAGTGACACTCGTAGTACTTGCACTACTCTACTTTTTCATTTTTAGTTAGTATATGAATAAAATTGTCGCCTTAGATGGCTACACTTTAAATCCAGGGGATCTCTCATGGAATGATATTGGTGAGCATGGCGAATTGGAGGTATTCAACAGAAGCACCATAGCAGAAGCTATTGATCGCGTAGATGGCGCTCACGTAATTATTGTCAATAAATTTGTTCTCGATAAAGATTTCCTTCAATATTGTAATGCTTTAAAATTAGTTTGCGTATCAGCAACGGGGTATAATAATGTTGACATCAATGCATGCCGCGAAAAGAATATTTCAGTCTGTAATGTTGCTAACTATAGTACTCCAGGGGTGGCACAACATACCTTCGGTCTATTGCTGCATTGGCGCAATCAAGTAAGCAGGCACAATAGTTTAGTCAAAAAGGGCTATTGGTCTATCTGCCCAGATTTTTCTTTTACAGCCCAACCTATCCATGAATTACATGAAAAGGTTTTCGGCTTACTAGGCTACGGTGACATTGCCAAGCAGGTTGGAAAGATAGCACTGGCGTTCGGTATGCGTGTTCTTGTTTGCAGACATTCAGACAAACCATTAGAAGATACACAGATGCAAAAAGTAGATCTAGATACTCTATTAAAATCAAGTGATGTGCTCAGTCTTCACGCGAGTCTCAATGAAAATACGCACGAAATAATCAACGCGAATACGTTAGCAAAAATGAAAAGCGGAGCTATTTTGATTAATACTAGTAGAGGAGGATTGATCAATGAAAAAGACCTTTCAGCTAGCTTGACCGATCATCATTTGGAAGCCGCATTATTGGATGTATTGTGCGAAGAGCCAGCGCCGCTTGACCATCCGCTTTACGATATATCAAACTGTATTATTACACCCCACATCGCATGGGCATCAGTAGAATCAAGACAGCGACTGATGAAGTCCATAGAAGAAAATATAGCTGCATTTTTTGCAGGAAATCCCAAAAATCTAATCAATTAATCTATGCATACAATTATCATTGGAGGAGGTATGGCTGGCCTTGCGGCAGCTACTACACTTATGCATAATGGTCACACATTTCAGATATTAGAGAAGGATAGTCAGATAGGTGGCAGGGTACAAACCACCACTATCAATGGTCACTTGATAGATCATGGATTTCAGGTGTATCTGCCTGGCTATGAAGAAGGTAAGCGATTTCTAGACTACGGTACACTACAGCTCCGACACTTTGCACCTGGCGCTATGGTACTGTATAATGATGGAAAATATGATGCCATTGGTGACCCTCTAAGAAGACCTTTCACGGTGTTCAATACATTACTATCGAAAGTTGGTAGTTTTGCTGATAAACAGAGGTTACTACAGCTCAAGAAAAAATCTATAGAATATATAAATGAACCCTTCTCGGTGATTACTGCATTGTTAACCTATGATTTTTTAGTAGCCTTTGGATTCAAGCAAGAGATGATTCATAACTTTTTTATTCCATTTTTTTCAGGTGTATTTTTCGAGCAAAAGCTAGAAACCTCTAGTGCTATGTTTCTCTATTTATACCACAAATTTTCCACCAGCTTGGCGAGTATTCCTACAAGAGGAATGGGACAGCTGAGTGCTCAAATAGCCTCTACCCTACCCGAAGAAAATATTCACCTCCAAGAAGAGGTAATCTCCATAAATCAAAAGTCAGTACAGGTTGCTTCGGGAAAAAATTTTATTGGAGATAATATTATTATAGCAGCTGATTCAGAGAAACTTAAAAGTAAGTTATCAGGTTTACCAGTCAAACAATATCATACTTCTCACACTTTATATTTTGAAGCCGATGAGGCACCATACCGAAGGAAACTAATAGGTATAGTGGCGAAGAAAAATTCTGTGGTTAACAATATTGCCATTATGAGCAATGTAAGTAAAGCATATGCACCTAGTGGCAAACATCAAATAGCGGTAAGTATTTTTGGTACGGAATTTAATCAAAGTATTGAAAATAAAGTAAAAAAAGAATGTAGTTCTTGGTTTGGCAAACAAACAAGCAAGTGGCGATTAATCCACCAGCATTTCGTAAAAAATGCATTGCCTGTTCAGCGTAATGTACGTTTCGAATTTACAAAAGAGGAATGTAAGATTGGGCCACGGGTGTATGCAGCTGGAGACTATATGCTAAATGGATCTATAAATGGTGCTCTGAAATCTGGACGCTTGGCTGCAGAGTATTCTATGCAGAGTTAGTCGCAGGTATATCCTCTACTATTCTACCATCTACCATTACCAATCGACGATCACTCATACTCGCCAATTCCTCGTTATGCGTAACTATGACGAACGTCTGCCCAAAATCTTTCCGTAATTCAAAAAGTAGTGCGTGTAATTCTTTAGAAGTAGCAGAATCAAGATTTCCGCTAGGTTCATCAGCAAATACTACCTTCGGATTATTTATAAGTGCACGCGCTACAGCGACTCTTTGTTGCTCCCCCCCAGATAGTTGTCCAGGTTTATGTCCTTGTCGATCTGTCAATCCCAAATAGTCTAGAAGCTTTTTTGCATTAGTTAAGAGCTCCGATTTATTCGTTTTTCTTATGAAGCCAGGAATACAGACATTTTCAAGTGCTGTAAATTCTGGCAGTAGGTGGTGAAACTGAAAGATAAATCCTATATGCTCATTTCTGAAGCGTGCTATCTCATTTTTTCCCAAGTTTGTCAAGTCCTTATTATCTAGCATAAGGGAGCCCGAGCTCGGCTTATCGAGTGCACCCAGTATATGCAAGAGTGTACTTTTTCCAGCACCAGACTTACCGACGATAGCGACAATCTCCTGAGGTTTTATAAATAGATCAACCCCTTTTAGTACTTCGAGTTGGCCATATGCCTTCTTTATTCCTTTAGCTTCAATCATACTTTGGCGAAAATAACCAAAAAATTTGATTGACTACATTCATTATTTGTTGAGTTCAATATGAGAACAGACGGATTGTACAAAATAGAATATTTTAGATGAGATATTTGGCTTTTAAAATTCAGCGGTGCCTGTGCGACAACTTTTGGCGCGCTTGTGCGACAACTTTTGGCGCGCTTAAATATTAGCGAATTTTTGTGCCTTAGTGAGTTTTCGGAAAAGACTAATTACTGTATGATTTGGGGATTCCCACAGCCTAAGGGCGTGGTCGGGTCGTACGTTCCGGCAGAGCCTTCACTTCCACCCCTAATCTCTACGCGCTCCGCTTGACAGGGCTTAGCCTTTCGGCACACCGAATGTAGCGATTAAGCGAACACGACAGCGTTTATATATTTATTAATAAAATATAATGACTATTCGCTAACTGGGGAGTGAATATAACCTATAATAATTGCCAACGGCCTGACATAAAAACCAATGAACTAGCGCAGCAGTATAGTAAATAGTATCGTTATCATTGTGAAAAACTATAAATGAACCACTATATATATAAAGAAGGAGAACTAGGGAGTGGATTTGTAGCAGGGGACGCAACCGTTATTAGGGAGATTATACACCCCAAGAATGATAAAGTTGCCCTTCCATACAGCTTAGCAATCGGAAGTCTGGATGCTGGCAAGAGTTCACTGCCTCATATCTTAGACAATGAGGAACTCTATTATATATTGGAAGGAAGAGCGATTGTGTATGTGGAGGAGCAAAAGATAGAGGTGTCCAAAGGAGACACTATATTAATACATAAGAATAAAAGTCAATACGTAAGTAACATTGGAACAGAGAAATTGACTTTTCTATGTGTAGTAACACCTCCTTGGGACGCTTCAAAAGAGAAAATTTTAAGAAAAAATTAATATTTCGCTTTCGATCCTAAAATATGAGGCAAAAAAAACTAAATTTGTGGTAGTGGCTATTACGATATAGTTATTGTTTAACGCTTAAAGAAGAGCTTATAAATTAAAAATTTACACCTACAATTTTTATTCGACTTTGGAAACCTCTTTTAGGTTGCCTTTTATATTAAAGCTTTAAGTTTTTTAAACAATCCACAATATGAGATTACTTCAACTCTGTAAGAAGTTCCCTTACCCTTTAAAAGATGGCGAATCTATAGCTGTGATGAATCTCAGCAGGGCTCTTCATGACTTGGGATGTGAAGTATCCTTATTAGCAATGAATACATCAAAGCATTTTTGCGATGTAAGTAGTGTAAATGGATCTTTCAAGCATTTCAAGCAGGCCTACTATACAGAGTTAGATAATACACTGAATATAAAGGACGCTTTTTTAAATCTCTTTTCCAGAGAATCTTACCATATTTCTAGATTTATATGCGCTGATTTTACCAAGCAATTGATAAAGATGCTCAAAGATAATACCTATGATATTATCCAATTGGAAACGCTTTATATGGCGCCTTATATACCGATTATAAGGAAATATTCAAAGGCAATGATAACCATGCGAGCGCATAATGTAGAGCATGAAATATGGGCGAGGGTAGCTCAAAATACTAAGCCAATATTCAAAAAATTGTACTTAAAATATCTTACCACTAAACTTAGGAAGTACGAAATAAATCAATTAAATAATTACGATTTAATGATTGCTATTTCGCAGAAAGACCTAGATACCTTTCGCAATCTAGGGTACAAAAATAAAGGTCTAGTAACTCCAATCGGCTTAGACACTAAATCCTATGTTCCCGATAATAGGAGTTACAAAAAAGAAATTTCTTTATCCTTCATTGGCTCCTTAGACTGGATGCCAAATCTAGAGGGACTAAAGTGGTTCTTGGATAATGTTTGGGCAAAATTACTAGCCAAATATCCAAATTTAAAATTGCACGTTGCCGGAAGAAATACGCCAGCTACACTCATAAATGCCAAGTATAAAAATGTAAAAGTTTACGGTGAAGTCAATGATGCAAAAAAGTTCATCAATGGACACAGTATCATGATTGTACCTTTACTATCAGGTAGTGGAATGCGTGCAAAGATTTTGGAGGGAATGGCTTTAGGTAAAGTTGTACTTACTACTCAGTTAGGTCTTGAAGGCATCAATGCAGAACATAAGAATCAGGTCCTGGTAGCTGATACCGCAGAGGAGTTTATCAAAGCACTAGATTACTGCTACCGTAGTAATGGATCTTTATCCAAACTAGGGAAAAATGCCCAAAAGCTTGTCTGCAGTGAATATGACAACATTGAAACCGCAAAGAACTTAATCGCTGAATACAAGAATTTTGTCAAGAAAGAATCTATTCTTGCTAAGAAATTGGCATATGCTTCTTAATTTCGTTTATCATTGAATAATGGTAAATGCTAGCATTAATTCTTCTATCGGTATCACTTTTTCTTCTCTGTTATACCTATATACTTTATCCACTTATTCTAAATATTCTATCATCAATTTATAGCATAAAAATAGGTAATCCATCCAGCATAGACCACACCTACGAAGTCTTTATCTTAATGGCAGCGCATAACGAAGAATCTGTAATTTTGGATAAGTTGCGTTCCATCAATAAAAGCGATTACCCAGCAGAGAAAGTAAAAATCTATATCGGTTCTGATAACTCTATAGACGGGACTAACGATCTTATAAAAAGCTATATCGATAAATGTAAATACCCAATTTTCTTTCATGTGATGGAAAAGCGATCAGGTAAAGTCGGTACTATCAATCAATTATATAGATCTATTTTAAAAGCAAATACATTAAATGACAAGAGCATATTTATTTGCACCGATGCCAATGTGATATTCCACGAAAAAACAATAACTAATTTAGTCAGAAACTTCAGTGATTCTAATATCGGTATAGTAGATACGCAAATTCAAAATCTGGCTCAGAATGAGCATGGAGTTTTCGAATCTGAATCCACTTATCTTAACAGAGAAGTCAAGCTAAAATATCAAGAGGGTAAACTTTTTGGAAATTTAATGGGTGCTTTTGGAGGGTGCTTCGCCATTAGGGCCACCTGCTTTCAAATTATACCTGAGAACTTAAGGGTTGACGATTTCTTTTTATCTATGCAGACTATGATAAAGGGCTACAAAATAATTAGTGAACCTAAAGCTATTTGCTACGAAAAAGTAGGATCAACATTTAATGAGGAATTCAAACGTAAGAGACGGATCTCAAGTGGCAATTTTCAAAACCTAGCACATTTTAAAAAGCATATATTACCTATCAATAAACTTGGAATTATATTTTTTAGCCACAAGGTTATTCGATATATAGGTCCCTTGCTGATGCTACTCGCTTTCATTAGTAGTATATACCTAGCAATATACGGAGAACACTTCTTCACACTACTTTTAATGGCACAGGGAATATGGTATGCTGGCATACCATTGATAGATATATTATTTCAAAAATTTGGTATAAACATAGTAGCTTTGCGCAATGTACGCTACTTCAACTATATGAATTTAGCGTTGTTATTAGGATTTAAAGATTATATTAATGGAATCGAAAGTAATATCTGGGAACCCACAAAAAGAGCGTAATGTGAGAGATTTGAATACGATAGAAGAAGCCATTGCTGATATAGCTGCTGGCAAGGTAGTTATTGTAGTAGATGATGAAGATAGGGAGAACGAAGGTGATTTCATCTGTGCAGCCGAGAGTATTACGCCCGAAATCATAAATTTTATGGCAACCAATGCTAGAGGCCTGATTTGCGTACCTATTATAGCATCACTTGCGAGAAAATTAGACTTGAATATGATGGTGCCAAATAATTCAGATTTGCATGAAACGGCATTCACTATTTCCATTGACTACAAGCATAAAGGTTGTACCACGGGCATATCTGCTTATGACAGATCTACTACTATCAGAGCAATGTTGGACGAGGACACAGTGGCTAATGACTTTTCCAGACCAGGTCATATCTTTCCTTTGATAGCAAAAGAAGGCGGCGTACTTAGAAGAAGCGGTCATACTGAAGCAGCGGTAGATCTAGCGCAGCTAGCTGGATTCAAACCAGCAGGTGTAGTAGTAGAAATTCTAAACGGAGATGGAACTATGGCTAGGCTTCCACAGTTAATGAAGCTTGCTCAAAAATTTGATATCAAGCTCATTACGATAAAAGACCTAATAGCCTTTCGCCTGCAGCGAGAGAAGCTTATCCAGCTGGATCGAAGTAAAGTTATCAGCAAAGGGAATAAAACCTACGAATTGAGCACCTTTACACAGCTCACTAATGGTAGAACCCATGTTGCGATAAAGATAGGAAACTGGGGTATGCAAGATCCCGTCTTGGTGCGAGTTCATGCCCAGGATGACGTTAAAGATTTATTCGGATCTATATTTGAAGGCTCAGCCTCAAGCCTTCAAGATGCATTAGTTAAAATAGAAAAGGAAGGTGCGGGCTTGATAGTTTACATGAGGCATCAGCACAATCAAGGAAATCTAGCCGCTATATTCGAAGATGTTAATAATGTAGAAGATCCAGACATGGACCAAAGAGATTTTGGCGTAGGTGCTCAAATATTACGAGAACTGAATGTTAGAAAAATTAAATTACTGACAAATAATCCACGAAAACGCATTGGACTTGTAGGCTACGATTTAGAAATTATAGAAAATGTAGCTTTCTGATACAGCTATTCTTATTCCGATTATCCGCATATTTATTGACGTTTTGAACGCCTCAGCGAAAATTCGCAAAATTTATTATGCGTATTAGACGTCATATAAAGAATTATTTCTATTTTACCTTGTAGAAATAAACGACAATCAAATAAATATGCTTCCAATCAAAAATCTATTGATTTTGATTCTGCTCTGTATTGGTGTAGGATCTGTATTTTCACAGAATAGTGTTCGAGGAGAAATTTTTGATAAAATCACTAATGAAGCATTGATTGGGGCTAGTGTGATAATACAAGGCACCACAGTAGGAACTGTCACGGATTGGGATGGTTCCTTTCTCTTTACAACAGATCAAGACTATCCTATTCAGCTAGAAATATCATATATAGGTTATGATACCAAAGTAATATCCTACGAAGGAGATAGTATGATTAAAATTAAGTTGGATGAAAGTTCTGTTAATATAGAGACTGTCGAGGTGACCGGTAGTAGAATTGGAGAAAAGCAAAAACAATCCCCATTGACTTATGAGACAATGGATAATATTGCTATCAAAGAAACTCCTGCTGTAAACTTTTATGAAGGACTTGGTTCACTTAAAGAAGTTGACTTAACTTCTGCAAGTATTGGTTTTAAGATAATAAATACGCGTGGTTTTAATAGTACTAGCCCTGTTAGATCTTTACAGATAATAGATGGAGTTGATAATCAATCCCCTGGGCTAAACTTTTCACTTGGAAATTTTGTCGGAGCTTCAGAACTAGATGTAAACAAAGTTGATTTGATCATAGGTGCGAGTTCAGCCTTTTATGGACCGAATGCTTTTAACGGAGTTATCAGTATGGAGACTAAAAATCCATTTTTTCATAAGGGGCTTGCGGCACAAGTTAAAGTGGGAGAAAGAGAACTTATTGAAACCTCAGTGCGCTGGGCGGACGCGGTCAGAAATAAAGAGGGGAATGAATGGTTTGCCTATAAAATTAACCTTTTTCATTTACGTGCCCTTGATTGGGCGGCTGATAATCAAACCGCGGTATTTGGATCAGAATCTCTAGCTACAAACCCAGGAGGATATGACGCAGTAAACGTCTATGGGGATGAATATCAATCATCTTTTGACCAAAGCAAATCAGCGGCTAATCCTGGTCTTGGTGTGTATCATCGAAGAGGGTACCTGGAAGGTGATTTAGTAGACTATAATACAAAAAACAGCAAGGCCGCTGCTGCTTTTCACTTTAGACTTAATCCTAAAAAAGGGGTAGAATCAACAGAGTTAATATTAGGTTCGAATTTTGGAAGTGGCACTACTATCTACCAAGGAGATAATCGCTTTAGTCTAAGAAATATTAAATTCTTCCAACATAAGATAGAAATAAAGAAAGACAATAAATTCTTTGTAAGAGCATATGTGACACATGAAGATGCTGGTGATACTTATGACCCCTACTTTACTGCAATAAAGCTTCAGGAGCGAGTCAAGGACAACGCACAATTTTCAAAAGACTATATTAATTATTGGAATTTAACAGCTATAGATTCTTTGAGAACTATTGAAGGATATCCATCCATTATTAACTTCCCAGGTGACCCTGAAGGATTTAAAGCTGCCCTAAACGAATTTCTTGGAAATAACCAGAGTGTTGTCACAGAGTTACATGAAAAGGCTCAAGAAGTAGCTAATACTGGCAATAAGCTGAATGGAACAGAATCCTTTTTAGAACCTGGAACACCTGAATTCAATGAAGCATTTAACGAAATAGTATCTAAGATTTCTTTTGAAGAAGGTGGCACACGATTTTTTGATAAGTCCGCATTAGCACATATAAATGGAGAATATAAATTTAATGATATATATCAAGGAAAAACTATAACCAATATAGATTGGCTAATTGGAGCAAATTTCAGACAGTATCTACCCAATTCACAGGGGTCTATACTATTGGATACTATGGGAAGAAATATTGATGTTTCTGAGTTTGGTATTTATACTGGTGGAACGATTAAGCTTTGGAATAAACTAAATGTAAATACATCCTTACGTTTAGATAAACATCAAAACTTCGACTATCTACTATCTCCCGCTGCATCTCTAGTATACACACATGACGCAAATACAGTGATACGTACATCTTTTTCGTCAGCAATTAGAAATCCAACTTTAGCTGATCAATATTTATTTTACAATGTAGGTAGAGCAATATTACTTGGTAATAGTGATAATGAGACAACTGATCTCATAACAGTCGAGTCTTTAGGCGATTTTCTAAATTCAGCGACCCCTGATATCAGTATCTTAGATACTTTCACCGTGTCGAGAATACAACCTGAAAAGGTGAAAACTATGGAATTTGGATTTAGAACTACTTTAAATTCTAAGCTCTATATGGATGCGGCATATTACTATAGCTTATATGATGATTTCATTGGATTTAACATAGGTGTTGACGATGTAAATATTATACAGAGTCCCAATTCACCCCCATTGTTATTAGGAGCTCAAGCCTATAGAATTGCTGCCAATGCTACTGATAGAGTTACGACACAAGGTTTCTCTATTGGCTTGAATTATTACTTTACAAAGAGTTACGTAATTAATGGAAACTATTCATGGAATACGTTGAATACAAATACTAGTGATCCTATCATTCCAGCTTTCAACACGCCAGAACATAAGTATAATATAGGATTCTCTGGTAGAGATTTAACCTTCAATTTTGGGAAAGCAACGATTAGAAATATTGGTTTTAATATAAGTTATAAGTGGGTTGAGGGTTTTCTTTTTGAAGGCTCGCCACAATTTACTGGATTTATTGATGCTTATGGTTTACTCGACGCCCAAGTAAATTATAATTGGAAGGCAAAGAATATAACCTTTAAATTAGGATCATCAAATTTATTGAACAATCTACACCTAGAAACATATGGGGGACCTCAGATAGGTAGGTTCGGTTACTTCTCTATTTTATATGATTGGAAGAAAAAAATTAATTAATTAGCAAAATAAAATTAAAATTATGAATTTAAATCGTTACAAGATTATTTTTTCACTATGCTTCTTCATTGGCATCTTATCAGCTCAACAACGCTTTGTTGAAGAAAGATTTGGAGTAGAAGTGACACCAAATATTGTTTATGCAAACAATATTTCTGTACTAACGGGAACACCTACTGAAATACCGCTAGTAATGGACGTGTATACCCCAGAGGGGGATACTGAAACAGAAAGACCGTTGGTGATATATCTTCATACAGGTAGTTTTTTACCCCCTTTATTTAATGGAGGTATAACTGGCTCAAAAGGAGACTCATCCGTAGTTGAAATCTGTAAACGTTTAACACGAAGAGGTTATGTAGTAGCTGCTGCTACTTATCGTCAAGGATGGAGACCAGATGCTGTGGGACCAGCAGGTCAAAATATTAGAACTGGTACGTTATTGAATGCTTCTTATAGAGGTATCCAAGATACAAGAGCCTGTATAAGGTTTTTTCAAAACACAATTGAGAACGAAGGAAATCCTTACGGAATTAGTGCTGACAGAATAGTATTATGGGGACAAGGTACAGGTGGTTATTTAAGCTTAGGGGCTGGATTTCTAGATAGGAACGAGGAACTATTGCTAGAAAAGTTTACAGATTCCGATACTGCCGAAAATTATATCAATGAAGGTCTTTCAAGTAATGTATACGGCGATACTAATACTGATCTTAATATAGCAAACAATGTGGGCTTTAGTACAGATGTAGCAATGGTCGTGAATATGGGCGGTGCACTTGGAGATATATCTTGGATGGATGGTCAGGATAACGAACCTATTTTAGTAGGCTTTCATTGTCTACGCGATCCTTTTGCTCCTTTTGCAGATGGTCCAGTAATTGTTCCTACTACAGGAGATTTTGTAGTAAATGTAAGTGGAACTCATACTGCTGTTAATAGAGCCAATGGAGATGGTGGTCCTGATCTTAATGCTTCTATTTCTGAAGCCTCCTCACTATCTTTTGCAAATCCTCAAATAGAAGGAAGAAACAACGCATATTCTCAAACGCCAATAAACTATCAAGGACAGATGATCAATCTATCCACTGAGCATATGTACCCTTTTATTTCTGACGGCTTATTATCTGGTCCATGGGACTGGCATGATCAAGGAACATTAGAGCAAATTGTAGCGGGTACAAACGCAGCATTAGGAACTGAATTTGATGCAGCTGTACTTAATAGTAATGCAATGATTACGAATCCCAATCTTTCAAGAGAGACTGGTATGGCATACATAGATACTATTATGCAGTTTTTTCTGCCTAGAGCTTATCTAGCAATGGAATTAGAAACTGTAAATGTAAATGAGACTCCACTAATAGATGCTGGTCTTTCTTTGAGCCCAAATCCTGCTTCTACTTCAATTACTGTGAACACAGACGGTGAGTATGAAATGCTTGATCTTGGTGTTTATGATATGACTGGTAAGATAGTCCAGTTCTATGTAGGCATCAATACTAATCAGCATATAATCGAAAGAAAGAATTTAGCAGCTGGAATGTATCTAGTAAAGGCTAGATTCAAGGAAGGCGTTCAAGCGCACAAGATTCTATTTAAATAGTATTATTTGTAAGTATTAAAAAAGCCACTCAGATTCATTTCTGAGTGGCTTTTTTATTTATTTACTCTATGAATTATTTATTTGTGTGAGTGATAGGAATGGTGCGACGAAGGAGCAGTCCGAAGGACGGGAGCGATAGCGCACCCATGGATAGCACGACCCTTTGCGACACCTCTTTCGGTGGAGTAAAGGGGCACACCCAAATCAAAATATTCTTAACAAAAATTTTTCTGTAAACAACGCTTAGATCTTCATCTCTGGAATATCACCATTCACAATCAGCCTACCCTCGGTCGCATTTTGAATTTCTTCCACGCTGACTCCAGGAGCTCTCTCTAATAAAATGAATCCATCCTCCCCTATTTCCAACACGGCTAAATTCGTAACCACCTTCTTGACACAAGCTACTCCTGTAAGAGGCAGACTACATCTTTTCAAAAGTTTGGAGGCACCCCGCTTGTTGGTGTGCATCATCGCAACTATAATATTATCTGAGGAAGCTACCAAGTCCATCGCACCACCCATACCTTTTACCATCTTGCCAGGAATCTTCCAATTGGCAATGTCTCCATTCTCAGCAACCTCCATGGCGCCAAGTACAGTCATCTGAATGTGTTTCCCACGGATCATGGCAAAGCTAGTGGCAGAGTCAAATATACTTCCACCTGCCTTGATAGTTACCGTTTGTTTGCCTGCATTGATATAATCCGCATCCTCTTCGCCTTCAAATGGGAAAGCCCCCATACCCAAGATACCATTCTCTGATTGAAATTCTACATTGATTGCATCTGGAACATGATTGGCAACTAGCGTCGGGATTCCAATACCTAGATTGACGTACCATCCATCTTGTAATTCTTGAGAAATTCGTTTAGCTATTCCTATTTTGTCTAACATAATATGCGTTTAAAAACTTTTAAGATTTTGGAGTTACTGTTCTCTGCTCAATACGTTTCTCATATTTAGCCCCTTGAAAAATTCGCTGAATAAAGATGCCTGGTGTATGCACAAAATTAGGATCCAATTCTCCAGGCTCCACCAATTCTTCAACCTCTGCAATTGTAATTTTACCTGCCATTGCCATTAGCGGATTAAAATTACGTGCAGTTCCTTTGTAAATAATATTTCCAAAACGATCTCCTTTCCAACCCTTGATGATTGCAAAGTCTGCTGTCAAAGCTGATTCTAAGATATGTGGTTTGCCATCAAAGTACCTTACTTCTTTGCCTTCGGCCACTTCCGTACCATAACCAGCTGGCGTATAAAAAGCAGGCACTCCAGCCCCACCCGCTTGACATCTACTAGCTAATGATCCCTGAGGAATAAGATCTACTTCCAATTCTCCACTTAACATCTGTCGCTCAAATTCATCATTTTCGCCAACATAAGAAGATATCATTTTTTTGATTTGCTTTTGCTGCAGCAATAAGCCTAAACCAAAATCGTCCACACCAGCATTATTAGATATACAGGTCAGATTTTGTACATTAGCCTCTACCAATGCCTGGATACAATTTTCGGGTATGCCACACAAACCAAAACCACCCAGCATGATGGTCATATTATCCATTATATCTTTAGTGGCCTCCTTTGCGTCTGCAACAATCTTATTCATAAAGCTTTATTTTTCTTATATTCTTATATACCATAAATATACTTAATCTAGCGTAGGTTAAAGAGTAAATTTTCCAATTTATTACTCCAATTAAATTATGTCATTGTAGTATATTCGACCCAATCCGATGCTGCCTAATTATAGAGAATAAAAATTGGTGGAAGATATATCCTAGGTAAAATTACAAAAGGCTCTACCCTTTACAGGATAAAGCCTTTTTTGCGGAAGAGGAGGGATTCGAACCCCCGGTACGTCGCCGTACGTCGGTTTTCAAGACCGGTGCATTAAACCAGCTCTGCCACTCTTCCTTTGATAATTGCCTTTTGGTTATTAGCGACTGCAAATGTAATGCTTACTTTGTAAAAAGTAAACATATTGCAATTATTATTTTATAAGAATTTTAGTACTTGATAAATTACAATTTAATGAACTTGAGTCTTTTATACTTTCCACTTAAAAACGTTGTGTTTACAAAATAAATGCCCGCGCTTAATCCTGTAGTATTTATAATAAACTGAGAAGCTACTGGGTATGCAAAACGAGCAGATGATATTTGTTTACCACTTATGTTATTAATAGAATATGCAGACATCTGCTCCACTCCTAAGTTAACAATCAATTGGTCCTGCACAGGATTTGGAAACAGGTGTATATCTCCTGCTAGTCCACCAGGATCCACCGAAGTAAAAATGTTCATGAGCGTAAAAACGCATCCGTTGGCATCCATGATAGATATTACACTCACCTCAGAAGAAATTTTAAATTGATTGTCATCGATAAATATTCCATCATCATACATAAATAAATACGGTGGTGTGCCTCCAGTAACCGAGACGGACACATTTTCTTCAACTTGTATAAGCTCCGCGCTGATCGGTAATGGCGCCTCCAAGAGAATCGTTTGCGTATTGACAATATTCCCTATGCCATCCAAAACAGTAGCCGTAAATAATCCGGGTGCTAGCTCAGTAAAAACATTTGATTCCGAAAGAGGACCATTATTGAGTTGAAATTTATAAGGTCCAATAGTTCCGCTATGCGTGACAGATATTTTTCCATCTTGACTGTCGCTGCAGGAAATATTTTGAGCGATATTTATCTTAGCTTGCAATACGCTGTAGTTAAGATTTACAATTAAAGTTTCCGTACACCCATTACCATCTGTTACCTCAAATGTATTGACCCCATTAGGTAAATCCGTAAATAATGGATCTAAACTAATCGAGCCATTATGAGAAAAGAGAAATGGTGGAGTACCTCCACTTACGCTAAGCGTGACTTGGTTGTAGTTGGTTTCTGAATCAAAGAAGATTTGCTGTGGTTGAACTATTTCATATAGAATATTGCCAGAAGTATTTTTATTTACATCTCTGACAACTAAAGTGTATAATCCTGCGGCAAGATTTTGAAACAGTGCTTCACTCTGATATGTTTCTCCTCCATCTATACTGTAGGAATATGGTGCTGCACCATTAAAGATATTAATCAAGATAGCACCCGTGCTGTCTCCAAAACAATTTACTGTAGATATTTGCGAGGCGTCTATTTGTAGTGCTAGCGGATTTAGTCCATCATGGATTCCATCGATTACCTCCAAGCCAGTCTGGTCAGGGTCTAACCAAAATTTAAGTTGTCTATTAGGCTTTCCATCGCCTACCCACCCCGTATGGAATCTACCAAACCAATCGGACTCCTGATTTCCACAGGAGGCCAATCCACCATGTAGTTGCCCTACCACCCTATGTGCATCGTCAAATAAGGGCGCTCCAGATGAGCCTCCTGCTGTACTGGAGATATTCCAATTTTCCACTTTGATATGATCTAGACTTTGATCTACTTCATCTCCAAAATGTCGCGTTATGCTAGTAGGTCCGGATCCAAATGTAATTCTCTTTTCCTCAGTATTCGCATGGTGTATAGTGGTAACATTTATTGGAGCATCACTTCTAGCATCCCATCCAGCGAAGAAGGCATTTGCCTCTTCTATAACTCGATCATTTAACCTCAAAAGTGTAAAATCTGATCTTTGTAAATCGGATAAGAAGGTAGCACCAGAATTAAACTGACTTAGACTACCATCACCTTCTAACTTATTACTCTCCTGCCCTAGTCTACAGGAAGAATTATGATAATTCCAATGAACTACCACAGATGCCGCATTTTGCTCATTGATACCACAGTGACGTGCAGTTAGGAAATATGGTGTAAAATCTTCTCTGACATTATTTAGTAATACCCCGCTACAGATACGTGTACCTTCGATAGTGATTAAACCCACAGATTGTATCTCTGCTGCAAAATCATTTATCTGAGGATAATCTTCTGTACAAGCGATATCAATCAAGCAAGACTGACTACTGGACTTTAGCTCATCTTTTTTAATACCCTTATTTATTGAATCTAGTCTAAACCGTAAAGCATTTTTTTCACTTGCTAAAACTTTTAACTTAAGATAGGCAACATTCCCTTTCAGTATAGGAGTCCACAATTGAAGGTGATGATCTGTTCCAATTTTTGAAGAAAATTCTTGGCAAGCGCTACCCCTAGATCCACATATAGATAGTGTGGCTGTGGCAGGTAGCACAAACTCGGAGAAACCAAAATTTAACGTACTAGCCCCATTGCGCTTGATCATATAGACCCATTCTATATATCCACTATCACTAGATGCAATCCACTTTCCATAGTCTTTGGTATTGACATCTACTAGCTCTGCTACGGCAAAAATGTTAGCTTTATTAAAACTAGGCCTGACTGAACTTGAAGTATAGTTGTCGGTTCCAAGTAGAAGAATGCAGATCACTAGGAGCAGCAATCCAGTATTAAATTGGGAAATGCAGCTAAGAATGCTGTTTTTCATAATGTTTCTTGATTCAATTGTTACCCCCTTTTATATGTTATTTATATACATATGTTACGGAATGGCAGTCCAAATTGGCGATCACTGAATAATAAATGGATTGAAAATAAATCGTGGATGGTGGCTAATAATCTCAGTATTCAAATTATATTTAACTTTTATATCAAAAAATAATCGAAATGATCAAGAACCTAATTTTATGCATATTTGGACTTTGTATTTTTTCATGCGATGCAGATACCAAATCTACAACGAGTAGTACCTCGAGCAAAGAAAATACTACAGTACAGAAGGATACTCCTACTCCCAACAAATATGGATTAACGCCTTTTACGCCATCGCCTAGCTTTGATGACGCTAAAATATCTGACATGAAATATGTTGGGAGAAAATTTAGCTTTAAGGTAGAAGGAAAAGATTACCAATTAGGTGCTCAAACTCCTGATGCGCCACAAAAAATGTGTGCTAACTCTGCAAAAGGACAACATATCCATTTGATTATAAATAACGAGCCATATATGGCAAAGTACACATCTTCATTTGAAGCAGATATTCCAGATGGCGAGCACTATGCCTTAGCTTTCTTATCCAGATCGTACCACGAAAGCATCAAGACGGATATGGCTAACATTACCAAGAAGATTGATGTCAAAGGCGGAAAGATCACTAAAGCGGAGGACGTTGACTTACCTATGCTTTTCTACAGTCGTCCAAAGGGGACGTATGTGGGAAAGAATGATACTGAAAAGGTCATGTTAGATTTCTATTTGAAAAACGCTGACTTAGGTGCTAATTTTAAGGTAAGAGCAGACATCAATGGAGAGATTCATATGCTAGACAAATGGCAACCCTACTATATTACTGGATTACCGATGGGAGAAAATACCATAGAGCTTACGCTAGTAGATAAGAAGAATCATAAAATAGAAACGCCGCTTAATCCAGTGAAAAGAACATTTACCCTAAAAGCAGATCCAGCGGAATAAAATTTGAAGCTAAATTGAACAGCTTTGTTTAGAAAGTTATATATTTGCGTTCCTTTTTTATTAAGGGAAATCTGGTGGTTGTAGCTCAGTTGGTTAGAGCATCGGTTTGTGGTACCGAGGGTCGCGGGTTCGAATCCCGTCTTCCAC
>ENA-ORXR01001168-ORXR01001168.1-marine-metagenome-genome-assembly--contig:-NODE-1168-length-29081-cov-10.956696_pt1 | contig 29081 bp, 34 predicted proteins | sample MGYA00237866_ERZ511479 | MGnify/ENA metagenome assembly ERZ511479
GAGCTAAGTATAGACATGTCACTGTCAAGTGCCGGTCAAAACTCGATGACTGCGGCAGCAACGAGCAGGCTGCTGACTCAGCATCTGTGAACTGCTACTGCTGTCCCAGCAGAAGGGAGCCCTGACAGCAGTCAGACGTCGAAAGGAACCTTGCCACCAGCCTGTGATGACTGCCCTCGTATGGGTGGCACGCCCGCAGATGACGCTCTGAGCGTGGAGGCCACGAATGACTGTCAGTACGAAAGAAAGCGGAGCTGTACCCTGTGGCATGGGCCGCCTCTGACATTCTTCTGGGAAGTCTCCTTGCCACGTGGCAAACAGACGCCGAAGCGGTAGCGCGCTCACGAGCCATAGGGCGCGCACGGCAGGTGCGCCGTGCTGCTTAGCACTTCCCTGGGCCTCCTGCCGGTGCGACCCATTCCAGTGAACTCGGTCCCAGAAGCTCCATGAGAGGCCAGCCCAGTCCTTATAAGCCTTGCCCCGGCAGGTCTGTCACTCTTGTACCCTACTCAGTACCTTGGTGAGCGTTTTGACAAGAGAAAGCTCACACCCCCGCCATCCGTCGCTACGAGCACGGCTATGGAGGACCTGCGCCAGGAAGGGGAGTCGGTGGCACCACTGGTGGCGCCCGCAGCAGCTCCACTGCTGGCGCCGGCGGCAGGCGATCCCATCCAGCCGACGGCGACAGTAGCCGCGGGCGCCCTCAACCTATTGACGGCAGCTCGAGGCGCGGGCGCCGCTGGCCAGTCGATGGTGGCTGCCGCCGCAAACTCGGGCACGGCGGCAGTGGGTGCGGGAGCTTCCAACCCTTCTACGGCGGCGGCATCAGCCACTAATGTCATCATTGAGGCTGACACCAGCAGGGGAAAGAGAATCTTCGTGTGGGAACACTTCGAAGACCCCAAGAAGCCGTACAGAGTCGGGCACCCGCGCCCGAGGGTCATGTGCATCTACTGCGCGGAATATGGGGTCACCGGCGGCATCAACGGGAGCGTGAGCATTATGGTGAACCACCTCAAGGCCTGCCCCTTCACCCCGGCCAGTGTCAAGGCCGCCGTTTTGCCGCTCGAGGACAAGCGCAACCACCGCGTTCGCGCCCACGTCGCGTTGGCTCCCGGAATGTCCAGGGCAATGCACGCGCACCTGTTCAAGCCCATGAGCGTGGCCCGATACAAGGAGCTTGAAAAGGACCTGCTCAAGGTGGCCCTGTCCTGCAGCTTCTCGTTCAACGCGATGCAGTCGCCGTCGATGGGCTCCTTCCTTCTCAAGTGGGTCTCCGGACTGAAGAAGACGCCCACGCGCGGGGACCTGAGCGGGCGGGTGCTGCAGCGTGTCTTCTCTGAGACGCGGGCGGCCATGATGAAGCCATCCGAGTGCGGCGTGTACTCGTCAATGCAAATGGACGGCTACAAGAGCCGGGCAGGTAACAAGGTGATGGGCGTCCTAGCGGTCAACGTGTCGAGAACGAGTGGCAAGGTGGAACTGGATCTACGGCGGACTGCGGACATCACGGGCGTGGCCGAGACCGCGGACTTGGTCTTTGAGACGATTGAAGGGGAGATTGAGAGGTGCGTGGCGGACGGTCAGCTTGCCCGCCCGGGGCAAAAGGCCGAGTCGAGGAGCAAGCTCTCCGTCCTCGTAGCAGTCGATTCGGACTCGGCCAGCTTCAACGTCGCGGAAAAGAGATGGCTACGCGTCAAGTACCCAACCCTTTTCATCCTCGCGTGCTACGCGCACCAGCTCAACCTATTGTCGGGCAAGATCATCACGCAAACGTGCATGCGGGCAGTGACGGCAACATCCAGCCTGGTGGTAGCCTTCTTCTCGCGATCAACAAAGTAGATGGGCATGCTACGAAACCTTGTGATGGCGCTCCTCGGTAAGCCGCTGAAGTTTGAGAAGAAAGAGGACACTTGCTGGTACAGTCACCACGCGATGGTACGGCGGATCCTGCAGCTCAATGTCCCCCTGGTACAGTTTGGCAACGACAATTCCATGGACGCGGACCTCCGCCACATGTCCAATAGACCTGCCGTCCTTGGTGCGCTGCACAGCTGGCAATTCTGGGAGCGGTTGAAGGTGCTTCGGTCCCTGCTCAAGCCGATCGTCGTCGAGCTGGGCATCATCTAGCGTCGCGCATCGAACCTGGCCGACGTGTCAGCCTCTTTTCGTCGCTTGTACGCCTTCTACTCCCATACGGTCGATGCCACGGCCACTTTGGTCGGCAGCACAAGCCATGCCCAGGCGGCGGTCTTCTCTGTGACAGCCAGCCCGACAACAAAAACGCTCACGCACCAGATCGCGGGCTCATTCCTCAAGTACCTGCAGTGGCGCTATGACTAATACTACGACGCAGCGGAGCTGACGATGGCGCATGTGCTCGACCCGGACCGGCACCTCCGCGGTTTGTTGGCTATAGCCGGTGCGTATGCGTCCCCCGCGCTCGTGCTTGACTTTTTCTTGTCGCTAGCCCGCCGCCTGTCCCTCCCCGCCGTCTCTGCCGCGGCATACAACCGCGAGCAGAACGACATGCGTACGGTCCAAGCCATGGTCGTTTACATGACGCAACAGGGTCCCAGTCTTGTGGTGGGTCCGTTGGTGGGCCAGGCGAATGCCCTTCGGAACACCGCCATTGCTCGCTGGGCGGTGTGCCTCTACTTCGGCGAGACGGCACTACCGGAGGTCGCCCGCCGCCTTCAGAGCACGCCTGCGCACGCCGCGGAGCTATAACGCGTATGGTCATCAATGGGCCTTATCGGCACAAACATGCGAACGCGGCTCACCAGGACCCGCCTGGGAATGATGACGGTGGTCAACATGGGACTACGCGCATCGATGGCGGTAGACCCCCCGGAAAAAAGCGTGTACCAGGCTGGCAGCGCCCGCGCCGCGAAAGAGGGTCCCGGTGGCGGGGCCGCCGGCCCGTCTGGAACGTTGGGCACGGCGTCGGTGGCAAGCCGTGTTGGAGAGGTGGCAGAAGGCGTTGGTAAGGGGGCAGCGGTGGACAGCCCCCCAGCACCGGACATGGGACCTGGCGGCGCGTTGGACGGTGTGTCTGGTGCCGAGGAGGGCGAGGAAGCTGAGGAAGCCGATGGCCTCGCCGCCGTTGAAGAGGAAGTGCAGCAGGCCCTGCTCTATGAGGTGCATGAGCACGGAGGGCCTGATTCCGCGACGCATACGAGCCCGGCACGTGTGGCCCGCCGGCTAACCAAGGATGCCTTGCTGGCAATGGTGGCCGACTTTGCAGCCGGGGGCACTCCGGGGGCTGGGTCATCGCAGCAGGCGGGTGGCGAACCGGTGGGCGTTGGCCAGCCAGGGGGGCAGCACCCTCGAAAGGTGCTTCTTAGGGATGTGTATGATCGGGTATGGTACTTGGCGCAGACCAAGAGCCTGTACGGGGAGGAGTAGCACGTGGAGGACCAAAGCATTTTTCGGACGGAACGTTTTCTTGATTAGACTGGGGGGGCTATGTGATGAAAAATGGGGCTACTTATTTATTTCTGAGGCTTCAGCGCTTCACAGAAGATCCTTGGTATATGCGGGGGGAGAGGAGCAACGATGCCGAGCATGCCCACACAAAGTAGATGAAGCGTCTAAGTACAGCGCCGATATTGTGGGTAGCGGACAGAAAGTCGTGTCCGCCGACTGCCAACCAAGAGGTCATGGGTTCGATCCTGATTTCTACGGGTTATCGTGTCTGACGAGACGCAAAACCCCCATGCAGGCAGCTGACGAGCTGTAATGCATCGGAAGGAGGAGGAAACGGGCCCCAACCGCGGCATCGCTGAGCGCAAGAGACTGCTGAGAGCGGTGTGAGCGGGAGGATCTCCTCGGCGGCAGGCTCCTTCCCTGGAGAATGCAATTAGGGTCGTTAGTCGTCGAACCTGGCGTACTCCATCGGTCGTGGAACGTAGTTCCGGACGCAACTCTCTTTTACATGATACTTGACACAGCGGCCACGGGCACCATTTCTGTACTTCTATTATTTTAGTGGGTGCTGCATACTGAATTTATGCGGGCGCTTAAGGCGCTTTGGGGCGCTTTTTGGTGCGTTTAGGGCGCTTTTGAGCGCTTATTGGACCTGGATGACACCGCGCCCCCTAAATGGGGGCGCGTTTAGCAACCCTATGGTGCTTTTCCAAATTTTGCCATGTCGGCGGGCGTGAACGTTTGACCATACCCGAACACCCCCTCTGAGTACCTCAAAATCGCCTGTCTCTCGACGCGGCCCACAGCCACGAATGAGCACTCGTGTTCAAATCGTGGCCTGATCGAGACCAAACGACGAAAGATCGAGACTATCTGAGTCTGGGAAGTGGTCCAGTTGACTGATCACGCTCTGACGGACACTCTGATGGCCCTTGACCCGAATTGCACTGCCCCGTCCGAGGCCCGTCCACGCTCCATCCGAAATGGCTTTCAAACCCCTTCGGCCCAGGGCCTAATCTGATTGCGCTGTCTAATACAGAGGCTCTCCTGGGCCCTGTGCGCGTGTCCTGAAAATTACGGAATCCTGCAGCGCCCGGGGGACTCCCCTGAGGGCGAAATGGCCCGCAAACACCTTCCTCGTGAGATGACCATATACCGCGGCGGAACTTCCTGTACGCGACCTAGGCGTCGTTCCATTGGTCCACGCACATCCGGTGGTTTGTAATGTGGATCAGATCCTCTGCCGGCTGCCAGTGCCCCCCAGGAACGAGAAAAGGAGTCAGCACTCGTGTCTGGTAAATTCTGTCGTTGAACAGAGAGGGACCCCCTCGTGCCTCCCGCAATTACCGCCGCACCTAGTCCCTGAGGCAGAAACTGTTGGCGCGTACAGCGCATCGTTCAACCGAGGGCGCCTTTCTCTCGTGGCACCTCGTGCCCTTTGCAGAATGAGTTGCGCTGGGACGGCGGCGACCGCGTGCGTGGCGACGCGGGCGCGTGGGATGCCACCGTGTGCTACAGCACGGGCTTGGCCGACGCCGCCGTCGATGGCAGTGGCGTGTCCGCGACTCTCGCCCCCCTTTTTGCGTACTGTCGCCGAGAGGGCAGTAGGCATCGCGCTGCTCACGGCGAGGGGAGGGTGAGAGGGGGGGGCCGGAACGTCGTGTCATCCTTGCCCGTGCAGGCAACGGTGACACGCCGCGGCAGCGCGATGTGCGCGGGCCCCCGCCGCCCCCATAGTGGCGCGCTCGCCAGTTGGCGCGCACTTCGCGGCTGGTCTGTGCCCGCCTACTGCAGCGGTGGCCGCGGCGGCGGCCGCTCTGTGCTTTGCGGTCTCGGACGCGACGTCCGCCGCGGCTGCGGCCGGTGCCGGCCACGCCCGTCGTGCCGCTGTGCCGCGGTGCGGGTCGGCGTGCATGGCGGCGGCGGCCGTCCGCGCCGCGCGTGCGCCGGCGGCGCCCTCGTCTGACGCCCACCTTCCGTCCGTGGCAGTGGCGGCAGACGCGGCTGCAGAGGCGGCTGCGCACCCGGTGGCGGACACGGCGGTGGCCGCGGCGGGCCCCGTTTGGACCCGCGCTTCTCGTCGCGGCAGGCGCGGTCGCGGGCGCCAATCTCGCCGCGGCTGCGTCCAGCGTCGCCGCTGGGGCGGCCGCTGGCGGCGGCCGCCGCGGTTACGCGGCGGTGCCGGGCCGGCGGCTGGGTGGCGCGGCGGCCGCAGCCGTGCCGCCGACGGGGCGGGCTGGTGATGCAACGCATGAGCGCCCCGCCCCCTCTTTGCCTCGACGATTGATGTTCGTGGCCGCAGCGGCGGCGGCGGCGGCGGCGGTGGCGGCGGCGGCGGGGCCCGCGGCTGGGGTGCGACAGCGGCCACGTGGCGGTGCACTGCGGTCACCGCCCAGGCCTGGCGGGGGGGCTGCAGTGTGCGCTCCTCCTTTTTGTCGTGCGATTGGACCCGATGTGCACCCCCCGCCGCCCCTCCCCCCCCCCCCCCCCCCCCCCCCCCCCCCCCCCTCGCCCCGGTCTGTCCCAGACTGAGCAGGCGCGCGTTGATGTGCCCCGCGCGCGGCGACTGGACGCGCCTGCTACGTTGGCGGTCGCGGGGAGGGCCTCTCCTTCCTAAGCGGCCTCGAGCGTCACGGCCGCCTATGATGTGGCCGCGGCCGCGGCTGAGGCTGTTGGCTACAACCGCGCCGTCGTGGCCCGGCGCTCGGCCACCCGCCCCGTGGCACTGGTTGTCGGCGGAGGTCGCGCGCTGACATCCACGTTTTCCGCCCCCCTCCCCCTGACAACCACGTTTTCCGCCCCCCACCCCCTTGCGCCTCCGTCCTTTCTCCCGCACACGCTTGTCGCGGCCTCGGTGCCTACCTCCGGGCCTGGCACCACCGACCCGACGCCCCCGTGCCAATGTGAGGACGCGGCGGGCGGCGACGATGTCGTGCAACCCCGCTGTCGTGGCGCGCCGGCGGCGGATGCACCTTGGGCGGCAGCGGACCAGGGGGCGGTTGCGGCGGGCCTAGCGGTTGCGGCATCCGCCGCGTTGACGCCGCCCCCGGCGGGCGCCGCCACCCCTGCTTCAGCCGCGGCGCCTCCGTCGCGGGCGGGCGGTTGGGTGACGGCCGTGGAGGGCGCGGCGTCTGTGGGGCGGTACTTGGGGGCCCCGGCGGCGGAGGGGGGTGGCAGTGCCCCCGTGGGCTCGAACGGCGTGGGAACGAGTGCGCCCCCACCTAAAGAAACGATTGGTGGCGATGCTCGGTGGTGTCGCAGCGGATGGAGGACACGGCAGCGGCGACGGCACGTGACGGACACGGGATGTGGCGGCGGCGGCGGTAGCGGTACGCCGTAGCGGCAGCGGGCGCGGTATGCGGTATCAGCGGCGGCAGGGGTGGCAGTTAGCGCCGTGAGGGTGGTGGTGACGGCACGTGGAGGTGGTGACGGTGGCGGTACACCGTGGCGGCAGCGGTGGCGGTACGCCGTATGCAGCGGGTTTGGTGGTGTGGACTCGTTGCGTTGGTGGTGCCGCCGTCGTTGCCGCCTTCTCCGCCGTTTTTTCGTGGCGACAGTGACGCCGACGGTGGCCGCGAGTGCCGTTGCGGCGGCCGGCAATAAAAGTATTCAGCAACACTCGGTGGGATCCGACGACAGTCTCTTGAAAAGCGTCCGATGACTCCGACATTCCCAACTCCACTGTCGTGCGACACACGGAGTATCTCCGTCGGCGCTTTTGATTGGCCGAGAAAATGACTGCCCACCGTAGAACCGCATCTCACCAATCATTCATCGAGCAAGATCGGTGGATACAGGATTTTCGTGTGTTGACGCAGAAGTGGCCGATGCGTTCCCGAGTGCGCTCCTCCAGTCATTTGACTTTCGGCCGACCTCGACCTGTCGCGAGGACGTGGAGGCGTCAACCAGGGCCCGCAGAGCTCCCCAACACTCCTGGCGAGGATGAGCGCTTCACGGCAACGAGCGGCCGCCCTCTGTGGCGGATGCACTCCGTTTTGTTCGAGACCCACACCGTACGTCGCTCTCCCGGTTGCCCTCTCGTCGCATTGGCTTTTACGGGGTTGAAGATGGTGCGCTTCGCTGCTGCTCGCTGCCGGGTGCGGACCACGCCCCGCATCCGGGATGCATTCCCCTTGCAGTCACCCACGGGCACCCCACGGTAGCGCCGACACCTTCTGTGACCGGGCCCGAGATCATTTTTTCGCGTGCTGCATGGCACTGGTGCTGGCGCAGACGCGCCACATTTGTGTCTCGTTTGACCCTTCAATGCGACATGCTGTGCCTCCCGGCCTCATCCCGCCCGGTCCATAACCAATGCGCTGTGCCAGTAGTGTCGTCCGCCGTCGTCTGTTGCCCACGCACGTGGCCGGTCGTCTCCTACACGCCCCCCCTTGTACTCTCTCTCTTGGTGGAGCATTGTCCTTTCTTTTTTTAGTTGCCTCGTCGCGGTCCTCCCCCGTGTGCTGCTCCTGGGGTCGTGGCGTCTGTGCTGGTCATTTGTGTTGCTGCGCATGCCACAAACCGTCTCTCGTGCCACCGCTGGACGCAAGGCGCCACGACATGGCCCCTCTATGCTTGTCGTGTGGCGCGACGTCAACACCGATGTGGCGGTCTGGGCCTGAGGGCCCCCGCACTCTTTGCAATGCCTGCGGCCTGCGGCGTAGTAATCGCCTCCCCGCCACTCGGGAGGGTTGTGCGTCATCCGACGCCACCGCGCAGCTGTCGGGCAAGCGCGGCAGGGACTCGAGCACTTCTTCTTCCTCTACGACTCCTTGTCGTCTATTCAAGGTGCGTGGGAGCTCGCTTGCGGGTCATGCAGCAGCCGTACACGCGGCTACAAGCCGGGCACAGCAGTCAGCCCCGCCACCAAGTGTCGGTGTGGAGCTTTCGTCTGCCCCTTCCCTCTCTCGCGGTCGTCGCTACTTTGATGCCGGTCGTGGTGCTCGTGCCACACCGGCCTCCCAGAGCTCGCCAACTGCTGCTGTAGTACCTCCAGGTGCATCTATGGGCGGAAAGGGCACTGGCAGCAGACGCGGCGCGACGGCGTCGTACGCATTTCGTCGGCTTGCTGACGGCGGCCGCAACCTCCCTCAAGCATTGCAATCTGCATCTTTGGGACAAGAAGGCGTGGGCGGTGGTTATCTGGTGCCCGGCGGCTCTCTCTCCCACGCGCTGTTGCCCTCGTCGACGGCCAACGACGGGATGCATGCGCTGTCCGCGGCGAGCAAGAGTGCCGCATCGGGCGGTCTGTCTTGGACCGCGGCCGACGCGGTCGTCCCCGTTAAGGTGAAGAAACAGCCGCAGCCGGCCGCTCTCATCAAGCTGGAGGACCAGGCGCTCGACAACGGTCGGCGCCGTGCCGTGGCGATTGCGCTGCGGCACACTTTGTATCCTCCGATCGGCCCAGACAAGGCGGCCGTCCTTCGGGCCGCTTACCGCACCACCAAATTCGCACGCGGGAGCATTCCAAGAGTCCCCTCCGGTGAGCCCAACGCCCGCGGTGCGCTGGCAGCGGTGGTGGCAGCTGAGCACCGCGCGGATGCAGACACTGCCGTCGTGACTTGGAGCCGCACGGCGCGCGCTGGCGACGAGCAGCACGCCACGGCTGCTGCTGCTGTGGTGGCGGACAAGGTGTCCGGCGAAGGCGCCGCCGTCGGACAAGCCGACGCGGGTGGGGGTGACGCTCGGGGCGGTGCTGGTGGAGTGAGCAGCGGTGCCGGCGGCGGTTTGGATGGTGCCAATAATGCTCGCGCTGCTACTGCGGGTGCCGCAGGCGCCGTTGCGGATGACGCCTCAGGCCGCGGGCGCGGCGGACACGATGGTGGACATGGTCGCCCGCGTGCGTCGGGTGACGCTGAGCAGGCAGCCGCAGCTGTTGCGATGGTGGCGGCCAAGGTGTCCGGAAAGGGCGCCGCCGACGGCCAAGCCGATGTGGGGGGGGGTGACGCACGGGGCGGTGCTGGAGGAGCGGGCATGGACGCTGAGGGACAGGGCCGCGGGAGTCCTGGTGGTCGTGCCTGTGGCGTCGCTGCCCCTGGCGCCGCGGCACACGACGTCTCCGGCGCTGCGGCTACCCAGCCAGATGGTGGCCTACTGCACCCTCAAGAGGTACAGGCAGCGGCGGCGGCCGCCATCGCCGGTGGACGTGACGTGGTGGCTGTTCCTGGATTTCGATTCTTCGGTCCAGCCCAGGTCGCGGCGGCTGTGGCAGAGTTTGCTGGCGTGGGTCTGCCGCAGGAGCGGCGCCTTCGTCTTACACGCGCCGTGGCGCTGGCCGCCGACCAGAACGACCTCACAGGGAATGTGGCCGTGGATGCGCACGAAGAGGACGTCGCCCAGTCTCTCTTGCGCCACTGCCTCCGTACCAGCTGCGGCCGCATCCCCTTTGGCATCCGCTGGCGCGTGTTGGCCTTTCTACGAGCGCAGCAGTAACGTGATGTCGTCGTGTCAACCAATGGCTCTGGTGGAGGGCACGGTGATGGCCGTCGTACAACGGACTGATCCCACGCCTCAAGAAGCAGGAGGTGCGTGCCAGTTGCGCTTGCATATTTGCACAACGCGTCGCCAAGTGCTCCGTATGTGCCTGTTGTCCGCTTTTATCTTGTGTTTTTTCTGGTGTGCATGACTCTTGCATCCTGTTCGATACGGCTCCTTAACATGCACATTGTGCCTCAGGCGTGCAGGAAAGACTCTGTGCCTCTACATCGAGCTTGGAGATAATCGTTTGCCGTCGCGCCACGATCCGAAAACAGAGAGAAAGCGACAGCGGTCGCCTCCTCAGCCGGGATGTGTCCAGCACCTGCATGAATTGACAATCAGACTCATCGGACGTGTCCTGATCGACGGCAGTCGCCCGAAAAGTGGGAGACTGGTTCATGCGGAAAACCAATTCAACAGCACCACGAGGCACCGGCACGATCGTCTCCGAGTTTGATCATCAAAACGAATATCTGGTTTCGACGGCGCCGCCGCGTCGCGGGCGGCGGCGGCTGTCGCCGACGTGGCCCGTGTGGTTGTCGTGTGGGATGCGCCGCACGCAGCGATGATGTGACCGTCGTGGGCGGGGACGGTGGCGTCTTGGTCGGGCGGATGGCCACCTCGGCCGCCGTCGCACGCGCCGGTCGGTGTCAGGTGGCACGCGTACCGGGTGCGCGGGGCGGCGCGTGGCGGCCGATCACAGCGGCGTCGCGCCACCGTTCAGTTGCGTCCTGCACGTGCCTTCTCGCCGCGCGGGTGCGTGGCCACTGTCGGCGTCCGTGCGCTCGGCACGCCCGCGCGCACCACCGCCGGTCGTGGCCGCCGTTGCGACCGCTGCCGGTCAGAACGGGCGGCGGCGACGCGGCCACCGTCGGTCACACCCGCCGCCGTGGCTGACGGCGATGACGGGCGCGCGGCCCTCGCCCGCCGGCGGCGGCGGTGCCAGTGATCAGGCTGCGCACAGCGCCGCGGCCGGTGGTCACTGGGGGAGCAGGGCGGGGGGGGGGGGGGGGGGGGGGGGGGGCGCCCCGGAGCTCTTACCCGTGGCGGCAGAGGCGCGTCGTCCCGCGGCGGCGGTGCGTCGGCTGGCACGGGCGCGCGAGCGACGACGCGGGCGCCGTGCCGACGGAGGCGGGCGCCGCCGCCCCACGGCCGCCGGTGGTTGGCCACTCGCCGGCGACAACACGGCCGGGGGTGCCGGCACCGACGCCGCCGCTGACGCAATGCGCAGCGTGTCCCCCCCGGTGTACATGGGCGGCTACGGCCGCGCCGCGGGGGGGGGCGGAGTCTGTCGCAGACCGCACTTACGGCAACGTGCGCAGCGGTGGCGCCGCGCACGTCGTCTGGTGGCGCGGCGCTCTGCGGTCGCTCGCGCCCGGGCGCCGCGTTGCCGTCTGCAGGGGTGCTCCAATCCGAGCCCCCTACGCCCCCGCGTCTCAATCCGCCCCCCCACCCCGGCACCGCGAGTGGCGTTGCATCGGCGGCGGTGCCGCCGCCGTCGCTGCCGCCGTCACTGCCATGGTGGCGGCCGCCGGTACCGCCGCACGGCGGAGGCGGCGGTGCGGGGCAGGGCAGCAGACGAGTTTGACGGCGGGCGGTCGGGCGTCCGCGGTACCGGCGTGTCGGGTGCTTCTTGCATGCAGGCTGCTCGCCGGCTCCACCGCAGCTGCATCCACCGGGTGCGGCCTCCACCGGGTGCGGCATGACGACGGCATCACCGCCACGGTGGCCGCCACAACCTTCCCGGCGCCGCACCGGTGACGGCGGAGTGGGGGGAGGCCAGGCCCCTTGGGCGGCGATGCAGGGGGCGGCAGGGGTCGGCGGTCCCCCCGTGTCGGACGCGATGTTGCCGACCCCATCGCCGACGAGCGGGCGGGAGCGGCGCCGCTGCAGCTGTTGGTGGCGGGCGTGGGTGCCGCCACCAGCGCGCTCGCCCACCTGCGACAGGCGGCAGGTCTCAGCGGAGGCAGCTGCGGCGGGCGGCGTTTCCGACACCGCCGCGTCGGTTGTCGCCATTATATATGAGGCTGAGGTCGGGCAGGTGGAGCTTGTGGCGCCGCTCGTGACGGCAGCCGGCAGCACGGCACGCGGCCTCGCGGGGGCGCCTGCCCGGGTCGAGCCTTCTTTTTTTGCATTTGTGAGGCGGCCCATCATACGCGGGGAGATTACCGCTGTCACCGTCGCGACCGCTCTTTGCAAACGTCCCTAAAAGCCCGCCCGAAGCAAGTGGACCGCTTTTGCGAAGAGAAGACTTGTTTCCAGCCTCCGCCACGTCCGTTGCACTGGCAGAGAGACAACGCATCTATCACGGGAGGCAGTGACTCGGACCAGCGCGCCGGTTCTCACAAGCGCGGCGAGTGTCGTGCATGGAGATCGACCATTCCATTACTTTGGCACGCCGTGCGGCGGGCACTCGCGAGACACGCTCCGCACGAGGCGCACGCCTGTGGTAACCACGAGCCTCCGCAGATCTGCCCCCTCCCAGTACCGCCAAGGGCGTGCTGCACGCACGCATTGGTTCACAGGAGGACCGGCAAACCCAGGCACATCCGACGGCCGCTGGCTGCGCCCCGCAGCGCTGCGCTGCACCCCCCTGCGCGCCCCCAGCGGAGCACCGCAATCGACGTTCATCCCACGGCCGTGTCCTGAACCCTGCGAGCCTCGCTCCTGGCAGGTCCGACGTGCCACAATCGGTCGTGACTGATGCCCACCCCCCCCGTTGCCACCGAAGCCCTCTGATCCACCGGAGCCGCTGCGCTCTGTGCACCGACACCCTCGATGCTGGCATCTCACTCCTCATCTGCTCTGTGGCCCCACTCCTCGGCTCCACACGCCTCGCTGTGCACCTGGGCCTCCTCCCTGTGGGCGGTCCACACACAACCTGCGCACGCCCCCAACTGCGCCCTTTATGAGCGCGGTGCTACCGGGGTTGAGGATGAGCGACTATCTCGGTGCCTCCACCGGTCTCTTGCTTCACCACCCATTGCCGCCCCCACCTCACCACGTAGTACCCCGCCGGCGCCTGCCACCACCGCCTGCTACGTCGGACGTGCGGAGCCCCGCACCGGCGCATCCGGGCTGACGACGGCGCAATGGCGCGCGTCAAGCAGTCGGCGGTGCGCCATCGTCCGCCGATGGGCGAGCCTATGGGGCCCGGCGGGCGCCGCATCATCGGGACCAGTCTGGTGCGCAAGACCAAGGCTATGACTTCCACCGGTATCAAGACCACCAAGCGCTACCGACCCGGCACAAGGGCCCTCCGCGACATCCGCAAGCTTCAAGCGTCCACTAAGCTGGTACTTCCAAGGGCACCATTTGTGCGCCTGGTGCGCGAGGTCGCGCAAGAAGTGCGTCACGACTTCCGCTTCACGAAGGAGTGCATCGCCGTTATTCAAGAAGCCGCAGAAGGTCACGTGGTGGAGGTCATTCAGGACGCCTACGCGTGCGCCCGGCACGCCAAGCGCGTCACGCTGATGCCCAAGGACCTACTGTTGGCACAACGCATCCGCGGCGAGCGCAGCCGCCCCTGGAATTCCGGACCGACGGCCGTGGACGCTGCGCTGAACCGGTGCATCCGCGGGGGGGAACGGGTGTGATGTTGTGGGCAGTTCGGATTGTCGTTCGGGTAGTGGCGGTGGTCCATGTTTTTGACCAAGCCTGTTGTTTGGGTGAGTGGGCGGGCGCCTGCGCGTGTTGTGCGAGCGAGTATGTGGTACGGGTGGGTCGTCTTGCGGCCAGGGCTTCTCCCTTGGATGTCACAAGGCCGTACCTCACAGGATGGCGAAGACACATGTGTGAGAGTATATTTTAAGTGAAGCTCATCGGCATTTTGCCCCACCCGCGCCCAGCTCTCCTCGTAGTGGCGCACGTGACGCGCGATTGTGTCTCCCTTCCGTGAAGCGGAGGCCCGTCGCACCGCCACCGTGTCCCCCCGTGCTCCAGAGGCGTCGAGGAACACCGATAGCCCAGACGCGTGCCGGCGCAGCGTCACGTTCCGCCCGGAGGCATCAGTGCCAACAGCCCCGTACGACGCCCCTTGCGGCAGCGTCAGTTGCACACTGGTTTCCCACCATAGGCAGCAGCCGTACTCCTTCTCACTGTGGCTCTCCCCCGTTCCGCCATCCTCACCGCTCCGCCACGCACAGTATGCGCATGCGCCGCGCCGGTTCTGTGCGGCGGAGGCCCCACGTGTAAAACCTCCCTCTCGCCCAGCTCCCCTGGCAGGGTCACAGACGACGCTCGCTACTGTATCTTTTCCGTAGCCAGCCCTCGTGCCTCAACTCCTCACCGTCGACCCCTGCCGCAGGCGCATCTAGGAACACACTCCGACCAAACGCGTCCCGGCGCAGTGCCAGCTCTACCCGGAGGCACCACTGGCATAACAGCAAAAAAAAACGTGGCTCTAGGAAGCATCAGTCGCACAGTCCTTGAGCATCGGCGCTCAGCATCCTACGCGCCGTCGACGAATAACAGCTGAGGTGCATGGCGGTGTCGAAAACCGCAACCTACGGCCGCGCGCCCGCAGTTTTCTGCCTCGGCCGACTCAGCCGTTGCCCCATTGGCACGGGTAGGCGACCGCGGCCTGCTAGCGCACTGGCTACGACTCTGCCGCCCCCCGAACGGTACGCATTGCGTTCTGGGCGCCGCGAAGGTAATTGCTGCGTCCCCCGGGCGGCCGGCGGCGGCGGCATACACCTCCTCTTGTCTTAGCCACCACGCTCTCCGTGGCATCACCTCCATCCGTGGTGTTCCTTCCACCACGTGGTGCGCGGCCGCGCTGCCGCCAAAGAGGAAGCGCTGTATGGATACCGCGCGAGTAGTGTCACGCACAAAGTTTATTTCATTAGTCCACCGGCGCGCGGCACCCAACCGACTCTATGCCCAGCCCCGATCTGCTCGTGAAGCAGCCAACTCCCTACAGCTGCCTGTATCTCGCCCGCGTCCACAACGCCGGCATAAAAAGGGGCGAGGTCCCTGCCCAGCTCGTCGGGGTCGTGGATCATTGTAATGACGATGTCCATTGCCATGACGTGGTACAGCATGCCCTTCCGTGTGCACTCCTCCAACAGCGGATGACACGCCGCCAGAGGGTACTCACGGTGCAGGAAATCGAGGAGGAAGTCCGCAGACTCTCCGGCAGCCGCCACAGGCCGGCCGGGAAAGCGCATATGGTAGGCCGCCAGACGTCGGGCTTCCATTGCGTGGAGCCGCGAAGACGGGGAAAGGGAATCAGCGCGGGAGAGAACGTGGTAGAGCGAAGATCGGGGGGGTGAAAGCAACAGCAGGGCGACGGAAGAGGTGGCGGCGTTGACTGGGAGAAGTAAGCAAAAAAATGAAACAGACCTGGGTCACAAAAGCCAATCACGTGAGCACTCTGATGGGTGATGGTTTGGTGATGGGCCTCTTTTCGGATTCGACGCAAATACGACAATTCACAAAAACCATGCTGCTTCGAAAAGTAACCCGCCAACAGAAGAACCCTCAGTAGGCGACCTTGTTTGCATCGTGTGAGACAGCTGCCTCATTGTAACTTGGCGTTGTGCAGGTCAGGGGGGACTTCATCGTCACTTTCCACTGTGTCTGGGACTGAGTTTGCGGTGCTCGATCATCTATAATGATGCCAGTGGGTACTTGCAATGGAATGTGTTTGACTTCGTCACGCCCGTGTGCGTCTTCCGGGCGCTTTCTGGTCACCATAGCCACGACGTGGGGCCCACAGAGTGACAGAAGGTCGCGTGCAGGCGTATACAGCCACCTCTGGCCTCTATCCTCGCTCTAGGGGCGTGGCAGGAAGCGGTCGTTTCGGAGTGCTTGCGGTATTGAGCGCTGGGCCCTTGTCAACGCGCTGAGAGTCTCATCTTATGTAAAAGCACCGTCGGATTTTCATGTCTCCTTTCCGGTCACACGGCTGTCGGTCTTGGTTGAGATGCCCTGCAGCACTTGGCGAAGTCTCGCACAGGGCCAATGACATCTTTGCCTCGTGCCCTACTCTTATGCCCTGCGGAGCTACCGCATGCTCCAGCACAGGCGGCGGCGCATGACGCGGCCACTGTATCATTTGCCACCCCCGTGCTCTATCCTCTAGAGTCCAAGGCCCGCACAGAGGCCTCGCATGTCGATCGATTGGTGGGGGTGTAAGCAACATGCGAGAAGGCTACTTGCCTGACTCTCAGATGCACACTGGAGAGCCATTTGTCAGTGAATATCGCTCGCAGAACGATTGGGTCATGGCACCCGTCGGCATCCTATGCGGGCTGCTGGAAGCGTCTTGCGTCGGAAATCTGTCCGGATCACTTTGTGCATGCAACAACAGTGGACCCGACACGGTGATATCTCGATCTTGAGTGAAACGCGGTGGAAGAATCGGCGAGATCCATTGACGGGGCATTCCTGTCCACAGAGCCTCGGACCCATGAGAACGCGACGACCGGACGTTTACACATCTGACGGGGTCACCAGATGCTTGGATGGGTGTGGGGGAACGCAGTCAAGTTTGCGACAATGAGTGTATGCGTTCGCTGTCGGCGCATGCACCCACCATGGCGTCGCTTTCTAGCACCTTCACGCGACGCTGCTGCTGTTTGGTATGCTACGCTGCTTCTGCCGGCAGTGTGCTTGGATCTGCTCGCGGTCGGACATATTACACGACGAAGGTGGCCATTTGGGGCATTCGTGCTCTTCCTGTGGTGCGTCGGCGGCTGGATGCCTTTTGAAGGGCGGTCTGCTGCGTTTGTGGCGTGTGTTGTTCCTGAGTCGCGCCGTGCGGGAGCGGCAGAATCTCCCTCTCTGCATCTCTTCCGGTCGCTAACTTACGTTCGAGCGATCTCACCTACTTGCTGCTTGCTTTCGTTGATTGGCACCATGTGGATTATTGTGGGCTCGACGGGCTGCGAGCTGTTACAGTGCTCTCAGTCAACCGCCTCCGTCAGAAGCAGTCGGATGCCACTCAGAGCGGATGGTGGCGGGACGACAGCCTGCGGCGGCAACGCGGCGGATGGCGGCCACGACCGTTGCACAGTTGCTCCTCCTGGTATGAGGCCAGACTCAGTGAAGGTAGAGGCCGCACTGACCATTGCTTTTTCTATGCGTTTGGCAGACGGCTCTCCGTGGTGTACCTGTCCTTCCGCACTGTTACAAACAAATGTATGATCGAGAGCGCCTTGTACGTGTGTATGTGAAATTAGGAGCGACATGTCCAACGGCACTCTTGTCTTGAAAGGCGCACTACCGAGCAAGCAGATGACTTTCATGGAACTCTTTTGTGAGTAGTGAAGGAGTAGCATCGTTTTTTGTGGCACAGGGAGCTTCAGAGCACGACGACAGTACCGTCCTGGGGCGCGTGGCGACACGCCCCGTCCCGCGAGTATGATGGCCTCTAGCGTTCCGCATAGCAACGACATGTAGGAGTCACGACGAGAAGCTCGCCGCCGCATCGTTTGCGGTGGTGTTTCCATACGAGCGTCCCCCGAGACCAAACGCTCTCCATCATTGACGTAGCCGACCACCCCATCCTTTAAAGGAATTGCCCTCGCACTAGCTGGAGCCTACGGTCCCATACTCCTCTCCCAATGCTGCCCACGGCCAACGCCGCATGCCCCCACCCTTCCAGTCCTGCGATGCGACCGTCGACGTACACCTCCGCACAACCACTGCCGCGGTCTTCCGGGACGAGTGATCAGCCATCGTGGGACCCGTGACGGCAGAGATGTTACGCCCTTTCACACCGCGGCCGTCGATTCGTGGACCCGCGCATTTGCTTGCTCCGGCGGTCCACCGCTACAGGTCGCTCTGGCGCCGAAAAGCCGGTCTAGGACTGGTGCAAGCAACACAGCCTCCATCAGGAGAGGAGGGAGGTACCCACGCCCTCCTTGCCGTCGCGGCACGGGCGAGGGCATGCTCTCCAGTGGCCGTGGTTAGAAGTGAAGTAGGAGGTGCGTGCCGACTGAAAATGTCCAGGGTTGCGGCGTGCGGAAGCAAGTGGCCGGCTCTAGTGCGAGGGCCTCGACCTGCACGAAACACTTATCGGGCGCGAAGGTCGGTGCGACCAGCGCATATTTCTCCACCTACGTTGCCAACATCGTCACCGCCGCGAGGCGCAAGCATCTCTATCAGGTGAAAGCCTCACTTCAGTATGCTTCGCGCGCGACACGGTTGCTGGACGATACGGCGGAGGCGGACACTTGTACGCTCTAGAGCGGAGACGCCGGGCTGTGTAGGACAAGTGGGAACTGCAGTGCGCGGCACAGAAATTGTATCCGAAAGGCTAGCAGCGGAACCCTCGAGCTCTTCCGCACATAATGACACACAACGACAGAGAGGACCATACCCTGGCAAAGCCCGACGATAAACACCTGGGACCTCGTCCATGTAGTGACGCGAGCTGACGGCGTTCGCGGAGAAGATTTACGGCGCCTTCTTCGCCAAACTCATCGCCGACGCGGACCGCCCCTGCATAAGAAGGTGAGCGGGGGCGCTGGGAGGGACGGCCGTGGCGGGAGCGACGTCGGAGAGGCGCCGGGACGGTGGGGGCGACGATGGTGGCGGGAACGACGCCAGACGGAGCAGGGACAGGGACAGAAACGATGGTGGTGGGAGCGACGCCGGAGGGAGCGGGGAGCGTGGGAAGGACGACGGTGGTAGCGCCGACGTCTAATGAAGCGGGGAGCGCGGGACCAACGATGGTGGCAGGAGCGACGTCGGCGACCACTGCGGTGATCGGGAGTGACATCAGCGGGAGCGCAAACAGTGGGAGTGAAGACGAGGGGGGCAGTGATGACTGCGGCGACGGGGACGGGGGTGGCAGTGACGACGGCGGCAGCGGGGACAGAAGCGACGATGACGGTGGTGGGGGTGACGACAGTGGGAGCGACGACCGTGACACATTCGACCGGTCCAACAGTGGTGCGGGTACCGTGTGACGTCCGGAATTGCCACCAAGGTGGCCTACTTCTTTTTTGCAATCTACCGCCTCAGATCGAGATCATCGAAGCGTGCAGGCCTGTTTTCCGTGTTCCGCTTGCACTTCCATCCGCTCCGACACCATGCGGCTTTGAGACCGCGGAAGCATCCCCGACACGCAATCCGCTGTTGCAGACTGGCCCGTTGGGTACGTCACACAGCAGGTGCGAAAGGGATGGGGACCTGCATTCAAGGCATTCAGTTCCTTTCTTTTTCCATTCTGATTCTACCGCTTCGAGCTCCTTTCTGGGGCAGAGTCGGAAGACTGGAACAATGGAGTGGGCCCGCGTGTTGGGCGTGCCTCGTCTTGATGCATGATCTGGCGTCCACGGTCACCTTGCTTGAGCTCATGCTGACTGGCGGGCGTACGACAAACACGGCTCGTCAGCGGCTAGAACGTGTGCCTTTAGCTCCACCAGAAGCGAACTCGCTACAGACAACCACGCCACTTGCAACATGCACGCGGAGCGAACAATGCTTAAGTCGCTACGTCGCGGCGGGCGCGCAGTCGTCCCGAGCTCAGCGGACTGCTCACCCTCGTGGGGCAGCAGTGCACAGCAGCGCACAATTTCAGTTCGTTGAGCACTGTGTCTTTCGGAAGGTACCCCCTGCAAAGGTTGCCCATGGTGCATTCTCTTCAGAGGGTGACGCCACCCTTTCTATCAGTGCGTGGTCCGCTTGGTACCCATGGGCACAGCTCACGTAAGCCATTGACGTCTGGGAGAAACGCAATGCACTTGGGTCCCGGGCCTGTTCGGCCGTGCGAGCGACGAAGGCAAAGTGAACTACCTCAATCATTGGCCGCATCCAGTACTTGGAAGTGCAGCTGACGTCCGACGACCCGTGTGGATAACACGATGTGAAAACTGTAGATGCACTTATCTTTTAACTCTATGTTGCAAATGGTTTGTGGGAGACCACAAGATATCGGCATTTCATGGGATTTTCGCGGAGCCCGCACATCTCGGGTTGACCACGATCTTGGGGCTTCCGAGCCCCCACCCCCCACAGACAGTCCATGCTTCTGAGTGTCTCTCGTGAGCACCAAGTGTGCGCGCGGCACGCACACAGTGTGCTCATTGCTGTGCACGACGACGCTGTCCACGGGCGGGTCCTCTTTGCGCCGAGCAACAAGGCGCGCAAGGCGACCAGTCGGTGGGTTTGGAACTGCCCACGCTCGCTCTCACTGCCAGTCCCGCCCGCGCAAGGACGCCCAAGGCCCTCCGCCCCCCGCTGGGGCGGACGAAGACCTGCAGCCGCCGGACCCCGTCGATGTAGCTCCTGCCGCTCTGGCCGACAACGACCCGAAGTCGACCACGTTCGCGATACTCGTGCCGCCCGTGCTCGGGAGCGACAGACTGTGCCGATTACCGAGGGAGCAGACGGTGCCGAGATGTTCTCCGAGATGCAGCGGCTGCACGGGCTGGACCTGGTTGAGGAAGGCTATGGGTGGAACGAGGTCGCACTGATCATTGGTTGTTCAGAGTACTCTCTACGTCGCTGGCATGCATGCTACATGGAGTCGGGGAGTGTGTGGCAGAATCCCGCCCTGCGGAATCGGCACGACGACGCTGCGGTGCGGAACGAAGATCTACGCGACGCTATTCTCACGCTGGTGGAGGCAGAGCCGGTCGCTTTCTTGCGCGACCACGTCGACCTGCTCGTGAGGCTCAGCCTCCACTTCCCTGACGTCGACCACCGGTACGTCAGCGCGTCGACGGTGCACCGCGTCCTGCGACACAATGGCTACACGCGCAAGAAGGTGGAGAGGCTGTTCCTCGAGCGATCCGAGGCGGCGCAGCGGGAGCTCGCGGAGGTGCTGAACGAGGTGCCTATGCGGTGTCTCGTGAGCGTCGACGAGACGCATACGGACGGCGGCGACGTCTTTCGTCGTTACGGCCGCTCCATCAACGGCGTACGTTGCGAGCTGCTGGATAGGGATCCTCGCTCTGTTCCGAGCACCAGCACGATGATGGGCGTCTCCATGACGCGCGGCGTCATCTGGTCGCAGACAGTCGTGCTGCCGCCGGCACAGACGGCCGACGACTGGCGACTATTCCTCCAGTGCCTCGGCGAGCAGATGAACACCTACGTGCCCGGGCTGCCGTGGGATGTCCAGCCCGACGCATGTGTCGTACTGTACGACAACGCCGGCATTCACGACCTCCACGCCGACGAGTTTATGAACGCCAACGGCATGTACCACATCCGCCTGTCGGCGTACTCGCCCAACCTCATGCCTATTGAGGGCGTGTTTAGCGAGCTCAAGAAGCATGTCAGGGAGCTCGTGTACCACAATGCCAACTACCTCGACAAGCCGCGGCAGCTCATGGCGGCTGCCGTAAGCTTGCTCACGCTGCAGCAAATTGCAGGCCAGTTCACGCGCGTATCGCACAAGCTTGCTGAGCTGCTCAACTGATCAAGTTTCTGACAGGGCGTACGTAGGCCGTGCTTTCCGTACGAGGGGAGACGAGGGGGGGCGCCGCTGGGGGGTGAGAGATTTGCGTGCGCGCTGTCATCGAAGGTGGCCGGCTCGTTGGCAGCCCGTCGTCGTCACGCCTCGTCGATTGTCGTAAGGAGGGATTGACAGATCATGACAAGTATGATGGACACGCTTCATACGAGAAGCGTACAGAAAGGAGCGTCGGGTGCCGTCTGGGTCGCACGTCTATGTGTTTCCCTCCCGTTCCCTGGACGCCCAGTGTTGCTGTCCGATAAAGGCGACAGCGGGGCACCACGCGAGGCAGAAGTCACACCGGAGCGTACGGCGACGGCCACAAGTTACAGGAGTGCGCCACCTGTCACTGTTCATGCAGGAGTCAGAGCTCCACGAGCATCCCCAGAGAGCGCCACTTCCCAGACTGGCAGCCGGGAAGCGCCCCAAAAGACAGTACACAATACCCAACGTGCAGAAGAAGAGCAGATACACACACTTCATGAAAATAGACCACCTGTGAGGTGCGTCCGCAGCTTCACGCACAGCCGCACTGCCACCGCCACCCGAACGTCTTCAAGGAGGGGGCGGCTGTGCCGGCGGCCGAGGGCGCGGCGACCGGGCTCGCCGCACCGCCCAAGGTGCCCGCAAACAGCGGCGCCACCGACGCCAGCCGCGCGCCACCGCACCACCGCCGCCGCCCAAATGTCAAAGAGGCGGGCGTGGAGGTGCCGGCCGGCGCCCGAGGGCGCAGCGACCAAGCTGGACTGACCGCCCAAACTGCGGCGGCCGGAGGCGCGGCGACCGCTCTGGCCGCACCACCCGAGTTGCGGTGAACGAGGGCGCGGCGACCATGCTCGCCGCACCGCCCAAGCTGCCCGCAAGCAGCGGCGCCACTGAAGCCAGCCGCGCACCACCGCACCACCGCTGCCGCCCAAGCGTACCGCCGCCGCCCAAGCGTCATAGAGGCGGGCACGGAGGTGCCGGCCGGCGCCCGAGGCTGCGGCGACCAAGCTGGACTCACCGCCCAAATTGCGGCGGCCGCGGGCGCGGCGACCGCGCTGGCCGCACCGCCCGAGTTGCGGTGGCCGAGGGCGCGGTGACAGCGCGCGCCGCACCGCTCAAGCTGCGGTGGCCGAGGGCGCGGCGACCGCGCTGGCCGCACCGCCCGAGGTGTGGCCTCCGAGGGCGCGGCGATCACGCTGGCTGCACCGCCCGAGGTGTGGCCGCCGAGGGCGCGGCGACCGCGCTCGCCGCATCGCCCGAGGTGTGGCCGCCGAGGGCGCGGCGACCGCGCTCGCCGCACCGCCCGAGCTGCCCGCAAGCAGCGGCGCCACCGACGCCAGCCGCGCGCCACCGCACCACCGCACCACCGCCGCCGCCCAAACGTACCGCCGCCGCCCAAACGTCACAGAGGCGGGCGCGGAGGTGCCGGCCGGCGCCCGAGGCTGCGCCGACCATGCTGGCTTCACCGCCCGAGCTGCGGCCTCCGAGGGCGCGGCGACCGCGCTCGCCGCACCGCCCAAGGTGCCCGCAAACAGCAGCGCCACCGACGCCAGCCGCACGCCACGGCACCACCGCCGCCGCCCAAACGTCAAAGAGGCGGGCGGGGAGGTGCCGGCCGGCGGAAAACAGCGGCGCCACCGACGCCAGCCGGTAAGTGAACCAAGACAGCCTGCGGGGCGTGCATGAGGGGGGGTCTGTCCAGAAAATCCCATTTCGAATCATCAGGACACGCGAAGTTTTGCGCAACGACCCACGAAGCACGTTTCGTCACGCGCATCGCTCGGCAGAGCTCCCAGACGAAGGCCCTTCTCCGACAACCGAGACAAAAACGGTCTTGTGCTGCCACGAATACGAGGTTTCGGCCCGCGTTCCACCAGGGCCTGGCGTTGTCGTCGAATCACGGCCACCCTCTCGTGTTCACAGGCTATTCATTTGGCGTTCGTGGGCATTCGGCGGTGTTTTTTGGATGGACTTGGAACTCTGCGGGCATCGGGCTTCGGTCGAGCAGCTCTGTGTCAGCCACGTCTTCCACTGATGATCGCACATGCCCTCCTCTGCATGCTTCACATGACGCTCTGCGCCGCTCTCCTGCTCTCCCTCGCCCACCACCGCCGCCAAGGAAGGCACATGCCCTCTTCCACCGCGAACCAAGCCACCACGCCGCACACGAATCTCTGCCCCGCCCTCCAAGTCACTTCCGCCCACCACCCCCGCGGCCACTGATCGCGCATGCCCTCTTCCACGACGGCCGGAGCTGCCATGCTGCCGGACCCCTTGCGCCCCAGGGAACCACTACCCCGCCCTGCAGCCTGTCTGCGCATCCCTGCCTGCGCCCTGACTGTTCACTCTCGCCGGGGACGTCAGCTTCGCGTGCTGCCTTTCCACGGCTTATTTTCGCTGTGGCGCCCGCTGTGGGGATGTCCGTGCCTTCTCCGAGTCGCGCGGCCGTGGCGCGGCGCCAGCACCCACCACTCGGGAACGTGGACTGGCTTCCCGCGGGCGACGCGCACATCTGTGCGGCAGAACCGGCCACCCACAGCCACTTGGCTACAACAGGGGGGTTTGCGGTTTGTTTGGCTTCCGCAGAACATGCGCCGCATGTGGGTGTCCCTCGGCAGAGCGTAGCAGGTGGCCTCCGATTGCGTGATGCCGTACGGGGTTATGTGTGCTCGCACCGGTGGTACCTTGGCGGGACGACTGCGGCCACCGCGTACCAGGCGGCTGACAACTCCCCTAGTGCGTTGGGCTTCCCTGTGGCGACTGCAGGTATCGGCAGCTGCCGCGGATTGGCAATGGCAGGGGCAGCCACGACATTCTGCGGCGCTGCCGCCGCTGACACGATCGCGGTTGTGGTCGCACCTCTGCCACTCGCAATGAGCGGCCACGGCGGCCGAGGAAGCTGTCACGGGCTGCGGTGGCGTTGGTGGTGGCGTGCTCACACCGGCGGCTGGCGCGGCTCCGTCCCGGACGGTCCCTCGCTCTGCCTATGACGGCCCGTCGGGCAGCGGACGCGTTGTCGGTGGCGACGGCGGATGGAACGAATGGGCCGCTATGGTGCGACGGTCGCGATGGCTTCGTCCATCCTGGAGTGTCTCGGTCGCGGTGGCTTCTTATCTCCTCTGCCGCGGCGCGGCGCCGCCGCCCTGCCCGCATCTCAGCGCATGTACGTTAGCGCGGAGCGGTAGCGGGCAGCGTCTGGCGCCGCTGCGCCGTCGGCATTATCCATGCCACCTCCACGCTCGTCGCCGTGGCTTCCAATGCCGGTTGGCGGCTGGCGCTCTCCCTAGAGGCTGCACGCGTACGCGTCCCGCGACAGACACGGTGCGACTACGCAATGTCCGCGGAGCGGCTGCGACCATATCCGCCGCGATGCCAGTGTCGTGATCGGTCCGAGGGAGCTGTGATGGGGACGGGAGGGTGAGGATGGGAGGAGGGGACGGGTGTGGCGGCCTGGTTGTAGGGTGAATGTGACGCTCTCTGTTCCTGGCGGCTGGGGGGTGGCAACTTCGTCGAGGGTCCTTGTTGATGCAAAGAGAACAAACAGTTGTCGGTCATGATGCTGGTCGTGGCAGTACCCCTTCTCCATCCGCAAGTACACAAGAACCGAACAAAGAGATAATCATACAGAGCAGACAGAGAGCACGGAGAAGAGGTCCGTGAAAATGCTCTGATGGAACTACAGCTAAACTCGATGAGGCGTGACGTTGCCGCTACCGTCCGAGACCGGAACAGGCGAGCCGCCATGCTTCTCCGCGACGACGCGGGCACGCCTAAAACAGACTACGGCCTACACGCCGTGCACTTCAGTGTCACCGTGCAAGTCAATTTCACCGCCGTGGAAAGGTTGGTCAGTCTCGCCGGCAGCGACGGCGGGTGTTGCCGTCGCGGCGCCACCGTTCATGACAGCCACGACGCCGGGCACGTCGGCGCCGCGCGCCACACTGTGGGCCCCAACGGGGGCACAAGCCGGAGCCCCAGCCTCCCCAGAAGCGCTAGGAATGGGTCCGCTGGTAGACGAGGACGGCGCCTCCCATTCAGCTCCCGTCCGAGCGCCAGTGACGACGAGGTGCACGGCGAATGCGATGCTGGAAAGTAGGGCCGGACGCATCGTAGCCGGCATGGCAGAGCACAGCCATTCCGACACGTCGGCGGGAGCGAGGGACCCAGTCGTCAGCGTGTAGCCGCGCAAGTGCGACTGTACCGCACCCTTGATGATGTAGGATGAGAGCTCTTGGTCCGCCTCTGCAACTGGACACCTACACAGCTGCACGATGATGCGGTGCGCAATCTGCAGCGGCGCGAGGCCGCCGAAATCGCGGTTGGTGAAGACGGCCAGCGGCTGGGCGTAGATTTCGCGCGTGCCGCGCGGCCACAGGTCGTCCTTGCGGACGCAGAAAGAGGGTACCGCAGTCGGCTTCTCTCCGGCCGGCACACGGGTGGCGCTCTCGGCCTTCGCTCTGCCCTTTCCCTTGCCGTCCACCGTCGGCGGACGCAGCCCGTGCGCCGCCACACGTTCCGCCCGGCCTTTGGCGATGGCCGCCGCGTACATCTTGGAGCGGCGAGCGGTCGCGCCACGCAGCATGCGAACGGCCTTTGGCTCGTGGAAGGCGTCGGCGCCGCTGCTGTCACCGTCAGCTGCAGCTGACGCACCAGCGTCATTGTCTGTGTCGCCGCTTGCGCGGGTCGCGTTGGCGTCGGCGGCGACGTCACCTGACGAGGCATCGGCGTCCGAGACGTCCCCCTCGACGGCTTGCGCGGCGCGCTGGTTGGCGGCGACGCTCCCTTCGTGCGCGTGCTGCCGGAGGACGCTGAAGGCCACCTTGTTGGCGCCTTGAAGCACGGCCGCCTTACTGCCGAGCGTCTCCATAACGCGCATCGTCTCGTCCACGTCCACCTTTGCGTCATGCACGTTACCGCGGAGGCGGGCAACAGAGACGCGGCGCTCCGCCCTCTCCATCCCTTCCGCCGCCGACATGCTCTGTGAGTTGTTCACGAGGCTCTGGATGGCCTCGGGCGTGATTAGCACGCAAACAAAGTCCGTCTTGTCGAGCGCCCGCTTGCACCACTTGCCCACCACGCCACCCTTCTTGTTCAGCTGCCAGCGGTCGGGCGCGAACGTCTGAGTCCCATAAAGGTGGCCTGGGAGCCCGCACTTGCCGCATATCTTGTGGTGGATGCACTTCAGGTCGACGCACTGCCCCACCTCACGAAATGGATGCCCCTCGGGGAGCGTGCGGCGGCACTGCGTCTGCTTAAGTGGGCAGGTCCGGGCCGTGTGAGAGGCGCCGTCCGCGGGCGCCACGTACGCGCAGATGCCGCACTTCATGGTTGCGCGCTTGGAGGAAACCGACGAGCAAGGACGAGAGGTAGTCGGCGGTAGGGACGGCAAGCACGCGGGTGCCGACGGGGAGGGGGCGCGCGGAAACGTAGGCACGGAAGAGAGCGAAAGCGACGCGAGGGCCGACAGACGGCAGGGAGACGGGCGCTGACGCCGAGTGCGTCGACGCAGGGAGAAACGAGAAAGCCAGGTACGGCGACACCAGCGCCACGCCGGCCACCCCCCGCCTCGGGCGAGTTGAAGAGATGCACGGGGAGGGTGGTACTTTTGCGGGTGACAAAGTCGCACACGACTGCAGCTGTGGCACCCTTCTCCTGCTGCCGGCAGCAGGCGCCACGGTTATATAGCCACCGCAGCGCCGCGGCGCTCGTGAAGGCGGCGCCACAGGCACCGCCCACACCCTCAAACCTCGCCGGCTACACACCGGCCGGGGCCCAAGACGGCACTGACACGCATAGCAGGTCGCCGGTCCTCGAGCCGCCCATACGGGGCCGCTCCGCCGGCCCGTCTCGTGGCGGGAGGACCGAGGGCGCTGCCGCAGGGACAATCCCACTGGAACAGCATTGCCCACATACTGTGGGGAGGGGCCAGGGGTGCAGTGTGAATCACTCTGCAAGAGGTACTGCCAAAAGGGACCAACAGGGCAATACCACGAGGGCGGGAGGGCGGGAGGCACCCCGAGCATTAGTACAACTGGTCGACGGCGGAACCCACACTGGGAGGGGAACAGAGCGCGGCTCTCCACCAGTCACCAAACCACGTCGCAGGCAAAGCGGTCGGTCGCCAGGAGCACCACATTGCGCAACGAACCGCCGTCGGCGCCAGGTCAACCAGGTCAGGAGCACCAGCGCGGCCCGGATGTGGCAGCAGGCACCAGAGAGCGCGCGCATTGCACGGACAGTCCGAAAGCCAGCAACAGAGTCAGGCACGGCCATCTGCAGAAGCAAAGGTCTTGGCGCAACCGGCGTCGTTGGCGCCCAAACAGCGTGCGGGATCCAATGGTGCGGCGCAGGGGCTTCAGAGCGTGGGTGAGGGGGGGTCGCCAGGGGGCGAAAGGCAAGCGGGCAAACTGTCTTGATGGCGTGGTATACAAGCAGATGGTGTTGCTCGCGTGCATGCCCCCAGATCGGGCACCTTGGCGTGCAGGGCTGTCCGTACGCGCAGATGGCCAAAGATGCTGCAGCCTTTTGCAGTGTTTGTCTGTGAGAATGCTAACAATTGCAACTCTTCCAGGGACGGAGAGCACGACAAATACGCAGATGCAATCTGATAGGCCGCTTGCCCTCAGCGTGAAGACAATGTCCTTTGGAACACCCCGGCAGCGATTGGTGGATGACGTCGTTACCAGATCCTGGCACGGAGGGCACCTGGCCAACCAACAAACACCAGAGTAGCTGGGCCTGACGTCCAGCGCTCCGAAGCAACGCTTAAAGGCCGCTCATTGGAAGAGAATACCTCGAGAGTGCTCGAGATCTAGTGGTCCACTAGTGTTTGGCCAAACCTTCACACCCGCGGACATGGCAAAATTTGGAAAAGCACCATAGCCCTCATCTGGCAAATGGGTTCAAACAGATGTGCGTTCCGCGCTGAGCGCAAAGAGACATCGAGTGCCGCTGCGCATCGGGAGGGGTCCGTGCGACTGTGGGCCGAGTGATTCTGCAGAATCATTCAGGCACAGCTGTGCCTGAAAAGCCTCAACCCTGCAGGGTCGGGCAGCTGCTGTCCCCCCGCCCGCCCGGGACAGCACCTGAGAGCATCTCCACCAATGGAGCCAACCGTCAAAGCCAACGGCCACGTTTACGCAACGTGTGGCCCCACCGTGGGCTCTGCAAACGCGCCTCCAAAACTAAGGGCGTGTCCAGCCATGGAGCCAACCGCCCAAAAGTCCGAACGTGGCTAAACGTGGCACCGTTTGGCCAACCGGGCATTGGTGGCTAGATCGAGCTCCAGAACTAATGTGTGACGGTCCAAAAATAGCCCTTCCTCGCATGTTGTAGTCTTCTAGTCGGTCTCGTGTGGGGCGCACGCATTCGCTTAGTTTCGGAGCTTCAACGGCAGCGAAACGGCACCGAGGTCCTAAGAGCATCTCCACCAATGGAGCCAACAGTCCAACCCAACGGCCACGTGTGCGCAACGTGTGGCGCTGTCACTGGCTCCCCAAACGCAGAGCCAATACTAAGCAGATCACGTCTCAAACTTGGGCTCGCCTGGACGTCTCTGGCGGTGGGCTTCTTTTGAGGCACGCCAGTATTCCCACAGATGCGCTACACAGAATCTCCATGACTGCCAGATCGTCACGCAGCTGTCTGCAAGCCACGGGTCACGCTTTCCATTGGCTTTCGTTGTCCGAACAGGGAACCAAGGGTTGGCCCAACGACTCGGGGCGTCTCCAAACAGGCCTGTTTGGAGTGGCGCTGCCGTTCAAGCTCCAAAAGAAGG
>ENA-ORXR01001169-ORXR01001169.1-marine-metagenome-genome-assembly--contig:-NODE-1169-length-29079-cov-8.185401_pt1 | contig 29079 bp, 22 predicted proteins | sample MGYA00237866_ERZ511479 | MGnify/ENA metagenome assembly ERZ511479
AGCAATACCCGACTTTGATGCGCTGCGTCATCCTCAAAATATGTCAAAGGGTCTCCGGATAGTTTTAATGCGGATTTTAGATTTAATCGGATGGCATAAGGCAGGGACGGCGTCTTATAACGTGCGGCCTTCCGAAGGGTGTCACACATTTTTGCCATATCGGAGTGGGAGCCTGCCTCTGCGGAAGATGTTCTTGCGCCGGATTTCAATTCCGTTCTGGAAAGGCTGCAAGGATAGGCAAGACCGCGCTGGATCAGGTCAATCACGACCTGTGCATAGTCCGAATAATGTTCGCTCTGCACGCGCGCCGGCCGTATCCAATCAAAACCCAGCCAAGTTAAATCATCTTGGAGGTCGTATGAAAATTGGCGGCGGCAACGCGTGTGGTCAATATCTTCTATGCGCAAAAGCGCTGTCCCGCCCAAGCGTTCTGCCAACTCCCAGACTTGCGCCGCCGCAAAGGCATGACCCAAATGCAGCAGCCCTGTCGGCGAAGGCGCGAAGCGTGTGAGCTTGATTTTGGAATGTGTATCCATGTTTTACAGGAGGCAGAACTAACGCCGAATTAACCCGCCAAGCAAGCCGCGCAGAATTCTTCGGCCTTGTGATCTGACGATTTGTCGGGCGATGAGTTTCGCCTCATGGCCGAGAGTTTGGCTGACTGTTTTTTTACGGCGGGTAGAGCGGCGTTTTGTCGGGGCTTTCTTTTTCTTAGCAGCGTCAGACTTTTGTTTCTTGGCTTCGGCTTCAGCCTTTTCTGCGGCTTTTTCGGCAGCTTCCTCATGTGCGACGGCGCGCGCTTCCAGCATCTCATAAGCGCTTTCGCGGTCAATCATGTCGGTATATTTTTCTTTTAAATCCGACGCTGCGATGATGGTTTTGCGCTCTGCGGGTTTGGCCGGGCCGAGACGGGAGACAGGCGGACGGATCATGGTGCGCCGGACAATTTCGGGCGCGCCTTTCATATTCAGCAATGATACAAGCGCTTCGCCAACACCTAAATCTGTAATGACCTCTGCCGTATCGAAATCAGGGTTTTCCCGGAAGGAGCTGGCCGCTGCACGGAGGGCTTTCTGCTCTTTCGGCGTATAGGCGCGTAAGGCATGTTGAATACGGTTGCCGAGCTGGCCAAGGACACTGTCCGGGATATCCATTGGGTTTTGCGTGACGAAATAAATACCAACGCCTTTGGAGCGAATGAGGCGCGCGACCTGCTCGATTTTGTCCAGAAGCGCTTTTGGCGCATCATCAAAGAGCAGATGCGCTTCGTCAAAGAAGAAGACCATTTTTGGCTTTTCCGGGTTGCCGACTTCCGGGAGCTCTTCGAATAATTCGGATAACAGCCAGAGCAGGAAGGTCGCATAAAGGTCCGGAGAATTTATCAACTTATCCGCGGCCAATATATTGACGACGCCATGCCCATTTTCATCCGTCTTTATGAGATCCGTCAACTCCAGCGCCGGTTCTGCGAAAAATTCATCTGCGCCCGCACGCTCCAATTTCAAAAGCTGGCGCTGAATGGCTGCGACGGATTGGCTGGTGACATTGCCATATTCGCGTGAAATCTCTTTCTTGTTGTCGCTGATATAATTCAACAAAGCGCGCAGATCCTTCATATCCAGCAAAAGCATATCCTTGTCGTCGGATAATTCGAAAGCAATCGTTAGAATACCCTCTTGCGTATCGTTCAGGCCCATCAGGCGGGCGAGAAGGGTGGGTCCCATTTCGGAAATTGTGGCCCGCACCGGGTGCCCTTGTTTTCCATAAAGATCCCAGAAAACCGTCGGCATAGAGGCGTAGTCATATTCGCCCAGCCCGATTTTCATGGCGCGCTGGAGGAGTTTGTCGTGGAGCTTATGGTCTACTGATCCGGCTTGACTTATGCCTGAAAGATCGCCTTTCACATCGGCTGCAAAAACGGGAACGCCGGCCTTGGAAAAGCCTTCCGCCAATATCTGCAAGGTCACGGTTTTACCCGTCCCCGTCGCGCCCGCGATGACGCCGTGACGATTGGCGAGCGGCAGCCATAAATGCTGCTGTACGCCATCGCCATCTGTGCCAACAAATATACCGTTTTTCACAATGAAAGATCCTCTAAAATTTGAGAATTAGTTATGGGGTCGGCGGCTTGAATGCAATATGAGTGTTCTGACGCAAGAGAAGGGCAAAGACCATGACAGTCACAAATGATACGACAATACGGGCGACCTTACTGTTTTTGGCAGGGATGGCGTTGATTGCCTTGCTCTATTTAACCCGAGATCTTTTGGCACCCTTTGCGTTCGCGATCTTCACATGGCTGATTATTGATGCTTTTGCACGATGGATGGATAATCTCTCTTCGAAATTTCCATATTGGCTGGCGCTCACAATCGCCGTTTTGGTTGTCGTTGGGCTAATGATCGGATTTATATTTGTGATTGGAGATACGGTTAGCCAGATTTACGATGAGTTAAACCAAGATGAAGCCTCTCGGTATGAAACCCGCTTATCTGAAATTTTTTCATGGGTTTCTAATGTGACAGGCCAAGAAAATGCGTCCTTCAGTTCCTTGGACGAAAAATTTGGCATTATGCAAAAAATTATTGGTGGACTTGGTGAGTTCGGATCGACGATTAAAAATATCGTCTCAGACTTTTTCCTGATTTCTTTATACGTAGTTTTCTTATTTGCGGCTCAGTCTAGCTTCCCAAAAAAGATGGATGACCTTTTTCCAAACGTCGACCGTCGTGCCCAAGCTTCCAAAGTCGGGACGCGCATTCGCCTTTCAATTGAAAAATATCTGTCTGTCCAAACGATTATTTCTCTGATGCAGACCGTTGTTTCTTATATCGGTATGACGGCTTTGGGATTAGATAATGCACTTTTCTGGGCGCTTGTTATTTTCGTCCTCAACTACATACCCATCGTTGGCGGTTTGGCCGCCGTTGCTTTACCCGTTCTTTTTGCGATGGTGCAGTTTGACAGTCTCGGTCAGGTGGCTGTTTTGGCCGCTGTTCTCTTTGGCGCGCAGTTTGTAATTGGCAACACAATTCAACCGAAAATGATGGGCGACAGTATGAACTTATCTGCACTTGTCGTGATTCTCGCCCTGTCTGTTTGGAGTGCCCTTTGGGGCGGTATAGGGGCATTTTTGTCCGCGCCACTGACCGTCATCATTATGATTGTGCTCGCTCAATTCCCGACAACACATTGGATTGCGGTGCTGCTGTCAGCGGACGGGAACCCGGATATGGATGGCGATGGGAAGCCGGATTCGGATACGATAGCGTCTATGTAGCTGGGCTCACCAATCTGTGATACATATGTTGGGTGCGCGTTCATCATTTGCGGGTTAGGAAAAATCATGAGACATTTACCCCTCACTTTCGCAGCACTTATTCTGGCGTCTATCTCAGGCCCGGTGATGGCCGCTGACACCGCTACCAAGCCCACACATGTTGTGGAGCTATTTACCTCGCAAGGCTGCTCGTCTTGCCCATCGGCAAACCGCTTTGTGACCAAGCTCGCAAACGACCCGGAAAATCTCGTGCTGTCTTACGGCGTCACCTATTGGGATTATCTGGGATGGAAAGACACATTCGGTGATCCAGAATTTACCCAGCGCCAGCGTGATTACCGCGATGCTTTCGGCGCGGCCAATATCTACACACCGCAAATTGTATTGGGCGGCGCCGCGCATAGTCCGCGTTACTCCAAACGCGATGTCGCGGATATGAGTTTGCCGGAGGCGGGCGTTGGCCTCTCCGTGTCGCGGTCCGGTGATAGGCTAACCGTCAAAGCCGAGACCTCTGCAGATATTTTAGTTGATGTCGTATCCTTCACACCCGGCGAGCAAAGCGTCAAAGTTGCGCGCGGCGAAAATGGCGGTCGCACCTTGAGTCTGACCAATGTCGTCACAAAGGTTCAAAATCTGAAATGGGATGGACTGTCGGCTTCAGCTGCCTTGCCGAAATTGGACAAGACAACATATGCGGTGCTTATCCACGACAGATCGAGCGCTAAAATTTTAGATGCTGCGGTGATTGATTAGGCCCCAAAGGACACCCCTTAAAATGACTATGGCCCGGTGAGGCACTGCTGGGCTGAACGCAATGCTAGACCGGGCCACCTGACGAGATCTCCCTAGGGATAGGGGCACCCCATCGTGTCGACATGGGAACGTCTGTTGTCGCAGGCCGAAACAGCTTTCGCTTTTCGGGGGCTGGGGGGGCTGATAATTAACCGATCCACACCGCTGTCCGTCCTGCGACGGGACTTCGCTAGGCTGTGTTTAAGGTCAAATCCCGCCTCAAATGTGGCGAGAATTGGGCACGGTATTACAATGAGGATAGGTTTTGGTTAGGGCTCGCGCGCGACGCGAACTCTTGCCACTTCAGAAAACGGGCTTATGTAAAAAGCATGAGCCATGTCGTTCCTTTTCCGTCCGGGTCTAATCACCCTTCAAGAGGCCCGTCCCAAGTCGCATTTGATCGGCAAGAACTTGCCGCAATATTAAACGTTTACGGACAGATGGTCAGCAAAGGCGATTGGAAAGATTACGCGATGGACTTCCTGCGCGATAAAGCTGTCTTCTCAGTCTATCGCCGCGCATCGGAACATCCGCTTTACCGCATAGAAAAGGTCCCAGCATTGCGCAAAAAACAAGGTCAATTTGCCGTGATAGCGCCGGGCGGCCTCGTTCTCAAACGGGGTCATGAATTGACAACCGTCTTGAGAGTTTTCGACAAAGCCCGCTTCCGAAGCGTTTAATCGCTGATCTCAAAAACGTATAAAAGCGTGCGTTGCGTGTTCGAATAATTATCATCCGATATAAGATATATCCGAATGAGACCACTTTTCGTTTTCTCAGCAGCAATACCCTCAAAATTATCGACGTTAAGCGGCGGGGCAAGTTTGAATTCGATGTCCGGTCCGCGGATAATGTTCCGGTTCCCCTTTTTAGGATCGTAAGCGCGGAACAGCAAAAATCCCTCATCAGCGCCAACGAGATGGAAGTCGGGATTTGTGGGGGCAAATTCAACATTCGCCATTGGTTCGCCATTTTTTTCAAAGGTTATGAGGGGCGATGCGCCGTCAACAATCATCTCATATCCTGCGCGAATATGTCCTTGCGGCGTGACGTCCAAACTCTCCGCCCCGTCATTTCTCCCAAGTTTGGTTCTGAGAATCTTCTCAGGTGAGTCGGCGAAAAACACGCCTTGCGCAGACGCGCCGCAACCCTCGAAATTATAGGCTAATATGCGGTGGTTATTTTCGAATGAGACGAAGACCAGCCCGGCTTGCTCCGCCAGTCCTTCCGCATCGCCCGAGATTTTCCCGACTAAAGATTTTCCATTGTCGTCCAAAAGCGGCATGATCACTGCCTTATTTTCTCCGGGTTCCAGCGTTATGAAATAGCCTTTGTCCGAGACGACCAAGAGCTGCCCGGCTTGGAGAAGTTCGATGCCTGATAATCCACCAAATGCGTTATCTTTTGAGGTCAGATGCCATCCGCCGACAAATTTGACGGATGCGGGGAGCATTTTTGCGACATCTGCCTCAGGCCCGAGCGGCACCGGGGTCATAAGGAGGTCTAGTGGGGCGGGCTCATACTCGAACGCGTCCTCCGGGCAAGAGGCGTTTGCGAGATCATCGAGGGTTATGCTTGCATCGGGCGGCCCGGCCAAACAGCCTGCCAGAAAACACATGGCTAAGCCTTGGACTGAAATCGCCACAAATCGCATGGGCTAGCTCGGCAGCGGAGCTGTCGGTCCGGCCAGGCCTGCCCCGCCACGTTTTGCCCCTTCGCCGCGCGCGCTTTCCTTATCTTTGGCCGGACAGAAACTCAGCACGGTTGCACCTTGCGCGCGGAACTCTTGACCGGGCTGAATGAACTCCAGTGTTCCGTCAGGTTTACGCGCCAGTATGAGGTCAAGATCGTCGCCGCGATCTTTGTACAAATCGTCAAGCGTGTATTCCTCTGACAGGTTGGTTGAGCGGAAACGCCAGCCGCCCCACCAATCGCGGGTCAATGCGTCGAAACTGCGTCCACGAGAGCTCAATGTCCGCCCGCGTGATGTAAAGGCAATGCTCTCTGCATCATCCTCGTCATTCTCTTTTGCGCCAATTTGGAAGACGCGGTGGCGTCCTAACTCAGGTGCAAATTCAACGCAGACCAGCGAGTTATAGGCTTCATTTGGCGTCGCCGCGATTAGAACATTGAAAGAGCTATGATCAAGTGAGTAATCGGCGTTTTCCGACAAAACCTCGCCGTAAAATGTATTGTGGCCTTCGAGTCTGGCTCCGCGCAGACGCCGCCAATTTGTATCGGCGACTGTCACTTTGATGTGGAGCTCTTTTAGGGCTTTTGCGAGGCCCAATGACCACGGGTTCGCGCCGACGATCAACACGCCGTCCCCATCGCCGCTGTCCAATTTGAGCATATGGGCGAGCGGCCCGATGAAAAAGCCCGCAAAGAGCACGGTCGCAAAGACGAGGGCAAATGCCAGCGGAACAAAGACTAATCCGTCTTCCCGGCCGAGTGCATTCATTTCGGCGGCAAAAAGACCGGCGACCGCGACGGCCACGATCCCGCGCGGGGCGATGAGGGAGACAAGCAAAGACTCTTTCCATGACACGCCGGACCACAAAGTTCCGACCATAACGGCAATAGGACGCACGAGGAACATCATGGCGAGAACGAAGAACGCAACACCCGGGTCAAAGATAAAGGCTTTCAAAATGGCCGGGGTCAGGGTCGCCGTCAGCATCACAAAAACGCCGGAGACCAGAATGATCGCGATATTTTCTTTGAAGCGGCGCATTTCGACCATGCTGGCAAATTTCGTATTGGCCATGGTCATACCGAGAGCGGTCACAGCCAGAAGTCCGGTCTCATCCGCCAGCGTATTCGCCAGCACATAGATGACCAAAACCCAGGCCAACACGACAGGGGCTTTCAAATATTCGGGAATGACGCCCCGGCGGAACGCCCAAGCCATGCCGATGCCTGAGACAATACCGACGGCCGTGCCGAGAATTGCGGCGAACGCAATGCGGCCAAAGACCATTGCCATGCTGGCTTCGATCTGGGTGAGCCGAATGAATTCGAAGACCACGACCGCGAAAAGCGCGCCAAGTGGGTCGTTCACAATCCCTTCCCATTTAAGAATATTGGCGGGCTTAGTCTGCAAATGCGCTTGGCGAAGCAGCGGCATAATCACGGTTGGACCTGTCACGATGAAAAGGCCGCCAACCATAGCGGCCATGTCCCATCTCAATCCGACAAGATAATGCGCAGCCAGTGTGCCGAGCCCCCACGCAATGGGTCCGGCGAGAATAACCATGCGGATAACCGCGCGTTTTGCGTCGCCCAAATCCTTAAATTTCAGGTTCAACCCACCCTCAAAGAGGATGATTGCCACGGCAATTCCGATCATTGGCCGATAAACATCGCCAAAATCGACCTGCGGGTCGAGGCGGAAGGGGCCGAGGAAGTCGTGAATAAATGACGGCATGGGTAGACCCAATAAGAATCCAACCAGCGGACCGAAAATCAGCCCCGCTATTGCCATCAAAACGATGGCCGGACGCTGGAGCTTCCACGCCAGCCACTGCGCGCCAATGCCTAAGGCCCCGATCAAAGCTATTTTGAACGGAAGTAAAGAAACCTCGTGATGGCCATTAGCGCCGCCCGCGAGAATGATGTCAGCTAACATCGCCGTTTCGAAACCCATAATATTCCTATTTTTCAACGCGAACCGGGATTCGCGGGAAAGGCGCCAAAGGCTCCAATAGCTGATTCAGCTAGTCAAACCAAACTGATTTCCCTGTGCTATTCCGACGGTTATTCAGGCACGCGGTAAATATCGAATCCGATGACGGATGTGCCGTAATCGCCCTCGTCATACTGGGCGACGCTGTCTTGGAAAAATGCGAGAATATGACCGTAAATCATCTCGAAAACAGGTGTCAGTTGGGTCTCATCCAAGGGCAGGGTGACGGCCATCGGGCTTTCCTTCCCGATTGAAATTTTCATCAATTCGCCTTCTTTTTGACAGTGGAGTTGTAGGCGCATGTAATCCTTATTTTCAGAAATTCTGACGGCAAGACCGAAGCTGATCGGTTTTAACGGCAGATAGCCTTGACCCGAAACCGAAAACGCGCCGGATTGATAATTTTGGGCCTGAAAAGGGCCTTCCGGCGGTACGAGATAGACGCATGGCTCATCCCCCCTGTGCAGCCATGTGCAGAGAAGGTCGCGTAATGTTTCTGCGACAGATCGGATTTTCGCGTAATTGTCGAAGCTGCGCGCGCCATAGACCTCCGCCGCATCCCATATTTTTGACAGCCGAGAGTCCATTTTAGGATGGACGTCTTCTTTGGTGTGGAACGGTGTGTGGCTCATATGGATGTTGTGGCGTGTTCACCGCTCAAGTCAATTGTTTGCGGCCAAGTCTATGGCTTGAGCACGAATTATTTACCTTAAAAAGAGCGAGTTTTTTTAAAAAACTCGCCTAATTGGCATGAAGATTGAACCACTGACATCCTATTATCAAAGTGAGAGAGCCTTATGCGGATCAGAACCTTCACAGTCATCGCTCTCATGGGAATGGGTCTGAGCGGATGCAGTCTTTGGACGAAATCGGACAAAACAACCCATTCGGCTCAATCAGCTCATACTGACGCGAGTTTACGAACGACGCCGCAGCAAGACTACCAATTTGCAGATCAGGGCTATAACGTCGACATTCATAACGCGCCTTCAGCGAATACCGGCTACTCAAAATATGCAGGGTATCAGGTTGAATTATACGCCTCCCGTCCAAGCTACACGACAGCGACATTCACGGATCCACGCCAAACAGAATTCGTGATGCTAAACGGGGAATCTGAGACGGCAGATTGGCAAAATTGCGAAACCCGCAATCGCGGATATTTGTTCATGTCCGAATATGATTTTATGCTCGACCCCGGATTTGAGGTTTGCATGCGCAATAAGGGTTATGTTTTAACAACGGAATATAGTCCCGGTTCGAAACGCACATTAAGTGCGCAAACCGCAGGCTTGCGTCCAAGCTATACGCAGCCTTCATACAACTCAAGCTACCCGGCTTTCTTCCCTTAGAATAGCCGCCAACCCGTCGCGATAGCTGCGATATTTGGGCGTCCACCCCAATTTCTGACGGGCTTTATCCGCGCTGACCCGCTTAGTTTCGGCGTAAAAACTACGTGCCATTGCGGAGACAGAAGGGTCATCAAGTTCGACTTGGGGGGCAGGCGGCAAGTCCAAGAGTCCGGCGGCATAATCCAATACATCTTGAGGCGGGGCCGGGTGTCCGTCCGCCAGATTATAGATAGATTGCGGGTCTGGTTTGTCCAAACTTAGCAAGAGCGCGCTGACAATATCTTCGACATGGATACGGTTGACGACATGCCCTTTTTTGAAAATCGTCCGTGCTTTTCCGTTACGGAGTTTCTTAAATGGCGCGCGGCCCGGTCCGTAAATTCCGGCTAAGCGAAAAATGTGAACAGGCCAAAGGGTTTCAATCCAGGCTATTTCCGCATCTGCTCGGGCTATACCGCGTGCCAAATTTGGCGAGGGCGCTTCGCCCTCAAAGGCCCATTTTCCATCTCTATCGCCGTAAACCGACGTAGCGGATAAATATCCAATCCAGTTTGCGCGCGGCGTGAGTTGGCCCAGCTCGGAGAGGGCAGGATCGGTACCGTCTTTGGCGGGCGGAATAGAGCTGATGATGATGTCCGCGTTAAGAAAAGCAGACCGGAGTTCGGTAGAGGCCGAGCCGTCAAATTTATGACACCTTACCCCGTGTAGAGGGGTCTCGCCTGACCGCGTTGTGACCTGCACCTCCCATCCTGCCTTGAGGAGATGCGGTGTCAGCGCCCGCGCCACATAGCCAGCCCCCAGCAGGAGCGCAGATTGAGGCTTATTAATGTGACGGCTCATTGTCGGTTCAGTTTCCTGCGGTTATGCGAACGCCATGACACGTCACTTCTTCCATGTCGCCTGCCTGTTGGGCGGATCTCTTCTTTTTAGCACACCAAGTCTCGCCACAGACTTAACAAATGAATTTGATATCCGCCATAAATCCTGTCTCGAATCTATCGCTGTTGATGCGCAAGAGGCGTTTGAGACGGCTATGCAATGGCGGGATACGGGCGGCGGTCGCCGGGCCAAACATTGTGTTGCGATGGCATTATTTGCCTTGGGTCACGAAGACGAAGCGGCTTTCCGATTGGATGCTTTAGCGGCGGGTGCAGACGGCGGACCCAAAGCTACACGGGTTAAACACTACGCGGAAGCCGCGAATCTCTGGCTGTCAGCGAATGAAGCCGATAAAGCCTATGCGTCTGCGTCTGCCGGATTGGAATTGGAATATGACCATCTGGATTTGCGAATTGCGCGGGCGCGGGCTTATGCGCTTTCGGGGCGGTATGATTATGCGGAAGTAGATCTGACATCTGTGTTGACGCTTGATCCAAAACGGGCCGATGCATTGCGCTACCGCGCCGACGCCAGATTTAAACTGGATAAGGTCGAAGACGCGCAAGCCGATATTGAGGCCTCCTTGGATTTGGATCCGACCTCGGTCGAGACGGCGCTCTTAAGGGGTCAAATCCGCGAAGCCGTGAGACTGGCGGCAGCTGAGTAAAGACAGTTTTTGCCGTTTTAGTCAGGCTGCGATTCTGAGTTAGGGTGTGGCTTTAATTCACTGCGGAGGTGAGGTTAATTCTAGCGTGAAATCGTCTTCGGCTTGAAGATGTTCATATAGAAAATCCTTGAGCTTCGTCAGCGTTTCTTTTCGTCCGTAAAACCGATTTTTTCCGCCTCGCAAATTGTGATCAACGTCTTTGAGGCGTATATATTCGGCAGGATTATTGACCGCAATTAGGGCGTCCCGCATCATCTCTGACTGCTGGATTGGAACGACGTCGTCATCCGATCCGTGAATGAGCTGCACCGGAATTTGGATGTGTTTGGCATGACGCGCCGGCGAATTTGCAATCATGCGCGCTTTATCTTTCTGTGGATCACCCAATTGCTTTTTCACATTCTCCCAAGATTCAGACTTTTTCCCGTAATAGTCCCTGTCATGTTCAGCTTGTGACAACAGGTCCGTAACTCCCGGATTTGAACTGGCGCACGCGTATAGCTCCGGCGTTTTGACAGCGCCCATCAAGGCCGCGTAACCGCCATAGCTGGCCCCGACGATACAAATCTTACCGCGCGTCGCTTGCCCCGTCTTAATGAGATATTCCACACCGTCCGTGACGTCGTCTTGCATTCGCCCGCCCCATTGCCCGTGACCCGCTTCTGGAAAGGCTTTGCCATATCCGGACGACCCTCTGAATTGAGGTTGGAAAACTTTGAAACCATTGGATGCCAGATATTGGCCCCAAGGTTCAAACTCAAAATAATCCCGCGCATGTGGTCCGACGTGAACGAGGACAACAAGCGGGGTTTCAGCATCGGGGCGTTCATATTGCGGCGTTGTCAAATAGCCGGATAAGGCCAAGCCGTCCGAAGCCGTGTAATCCACGACTTTCATTGAGGAGAGCTTGCCTGTGTTGACGTGAGAATTCAAAACCGTGAACCGGTCCAGTTGCCGCGTGTTTGGGTCGTAAATATTCACAGTTCCCGGGTCTTCCGGTCCCGAGGTTTGAACCAGCCAGAACCCGTCTTTACGGCTAACTTCCATCAGACTGACATTCATTTGGTCCGAAAGCGCTTTATTTAACGCCCTCATATGTTTGTCCATGTCCGGGTCAACAAAGTCATATTTGAGACGATGTTCCGTGAAGGCGGTGCCGATATAATTATTGTCGAAATCTGTAATCACCGATTTGACATCGACTTTCGGATGCGAGGCGACCTTTTCCATGAAGGTCTTGGGTTCCAGATTATATCTATAGATGGCCGCGCGGTCTGTTCCCTCCCGCGTGGCTGATACAAAAATTTGTCCCGGTGTTTCCGTATCAGCAACGGGAGAAAAGTTGTTCAAGTCTTCTTCGCGGACGGTCGCGAGCTTGGTCCATTTTTTCTCGCCTTCCGCCCGGACGTAGACTTTCACATAGCGCCTGCGTGACGCCCAATCATAGCGCGCAATCGCATAGCCCGAGCGGCTGACATCATAGGCAAATGTATCGCGCTTTCCGTCTTGAATTTTTTTGGACGTACCCGTGTGGATATTGACTTTGTAAATATTTAGCCCGTTATCGAAAGCGGGCACCAAGACGTGGTTGGGGTCTGACGGGAGGGTTGACGTGAGGCGGTCCAGTCGAAAATTTTGTTTCAAATCTCTATTGGCGTCGTTCATCATCAGGGTGGCATTTTTGCCATCGGCGTCAATGGCCATCATCCGTGCGAAGGGAATGCCCTTAATGTATCGTGTCTTTTTTCCGTTCTTGTCTCTCGTATAAATATTGCGCGGAAGTTTGACGTCTTCTTGGGTGATGAAGCTCATCAACAGACGATCCTCTGTGGCCCAAGAGACCCATAGAAGTCTCTTATCCAATCCAACGAGAATGTCATTGGCTGTGTTTGTTTTCAGATCAAAGACTGTGACCTTGGGTTCAGTGCGGTCACGCAAATCTCCAAAGGCAAGTTTATTGCCGGATGGGGACAGGGAAAATCCGGTGTAATTATCCTCAAAATACAGCGACTCTATTGGGATTGAGGCAGCTTGCACCGAGACTACTGAAAACACATAAAACAGGGCGAAGAATATTGCCGAGAAAAAGCGTTTCGCCCTATGCGGTGAAGGAACTTTGCTCAGGTTGTTTAAAATGTTCATACAGCTGAACGTTAAGTTCATCACGGGGACGGCGCAAGGGTCTCGCTGAAAAACTCCAGAATTTGCCGGTCCCGATGTGTGCGGTTTCCGGCTTTCCGAAATCCGTGTTTTTCACCGGGATAGGTTTGGATGCGTAGATTATGCATATTCTTCTCCTGCATATCCGCCATCAATTTAATTGAATGCCGAAAGACGACATTGTCGTCTGCCATGCCGTGAATGAGGAGCACAGGTTCAGTCAGGCCGTCGATATATTTAAAGACGCTGCCATCCTCATATGAGCCTTGCGTATAATTCTCCGCGCCCGGATTGGGGTCACCTAAATAGCGCTCCGTATAGGCCGTGTCATAAAGCGTCCAATCCGTCACCGGCGCGCCGGACACGCCGGATTTATACAGGTCGGTTTGCGCCAACATGTGCAATGTCATGTAACCGCCATAGGACCAGCCATAGACGCCCATATTCTCGCCATCGACAAAGTCTTGCTTGGCGAGCCAGCGTGCGCCGACGGATTGGTCCGTAACCTCGATTTGGCCCATTGAGCGGTAGAGATGGTCTTCAAACGCTTTTCCGCGGTTGCTCGCGCCGCGTCCGTCCAATGTAAAAACGACAAAGCCATGATGGGCCAGCATTTTCGCGAGGTCTTTGCGCCAGAAGCGGTTTTGCACCCGCTGCACGCCGGGGCCGTTATAAACTATCGTGATTGCGGGTCGTTTCTCTCCGGGTTTTAGATCTTTCGGTTTGAACAACATGTAATCCAGTTTTGTGCCGTCTTCGGCGTCCAGTTGACCATATTCCGGATTGATATGCGCTTCGAGATAGGGTGCATAAGGGTGCGTATCGTCCAACTTATTCTCATTGAGCCATGCCAGCGGAGTACCGTCTGCCATAAAAGCGCGCAAATTCGTTGGGGTTTTGTCATCAGAATAGGAGCCAAGATAGCGAGTGCAATCGCTGTTGAAATTGGCAGTCCATATTCCGGGACCGGATGTAATTTGCGTAACGGTCTGAGGGGCAGCCCCGTCTTCGACAGTTTCGGCGGTTTGCGCCTCGTCATCACGTCCGGCCTCCGCAGCGACCGCAGTCTGTGTGACTTTGAAAATCTGATTGGAAAGCGGGCTGTCGGTCCAGCCGCTGACATAGAGCGCATCGTCGGTGCGGCAGGCGATAGAGCGCGCATTCATATTTTCCGGCGTGAGAGCGGTAATGGCTCCATCGTCAGAGATTTTGAAAAGTTGCCGTTTATCATTCCGCTCGGCGGACCAGATCAATCCGCCATCTTGTGTCGGCGACAAACGGCTCCTGATATTCAGCCAAGTCGAGGAGGTTTCCTCGTAAAATTCGGTTTTCTCTCCAGTCTCGGAATCGACCTTATAGATGCGGTGGGTTTTATTGTCCCGCGCCAAGACGCCAACAAAGGCAGTCTTATTATCAGGCCCCCAAGCGACACGTGTGAGATAGATATCGTCACCCAAAGCCGGGTCATCATCCAACGCGACCCAGCGCGTTTTCCCGCCAGTGGCGGAGACAAAGCCTAATTTGACCGTCGCATTATCCGTGCCTGCGAAAGGGTAGCGTTGCGCGATATTTTGAACGCCGTCCGCGCCAAAATCGATCCGGTTTTCAATCGCGACCGGGCTTTCATCGATCTGCGTATAGGCAACAGTTTTGGCATCATTGGAAACCCAATATCCCGTATTTCGGGCTAATTCTTCTTGAACGACAAAGCTGGCGGTTGCGTTACGGATGGTATCGGTCGACCCGTCAGAAAGTTGACGCTCCAACCCGGTTTTTAGATCTTTGATATACAGCTCATTGCCGCGCACATAGGCGACTTTACTTCCATCGCCGCTGACTTTCGGGTCTGTTTCAAACCCTTTGGTCGCGGTGACTTGCCGGCTTTCTTGGGTCTCCAGATCGTAAAGATAGATATCGCCGCCCAATGGGAAGAGCAGAAGATTATCACCAACCCAACTATAGGATATGATGCCGCTGCCATATTCACGGGCGCGCTCGCGGCGGTTCTTCTCTTCTTCGGACAGAACTTCCGGTCCCTCCAATATATCCGTGGAACTCACCAGTAATCGGCCTTCACCGCTCTCCAAATCATAGGCCCAGAGGTCTTTTTGGCGCGCATTATCCTTGCGGCCCTGCAAAACAGTCACAAACTCACCCGAAGGCGCAATCTGCACGCCGGACAAAGATGTCCCCCCCAAAGATGGTGAGCTGTTTATCCGCTCGGGGGTGAGGCCCCCCGGAATAGGCGTTTCGCGGATATAATTGACGGGCGCTTGTTTGGCCTCGACTTCTTTTTGAGATTGCTCGGCAGCCTGTTGCAATGTCGGCGCCGGATTGTCCTTATTAGAACAAGCGGTCAGCAGGGTTGTGAGCAAAAGGGGGGCGATCAGGTGTTTCATAGCCTTCTATTGCGACGGCTCATGCCCAAGTTCAAGGTCAACTGGACGCGATAGCCCACTTCCCATTCGATGCAAGGCAGGTTACGGGCTTTTATGCCAGACTTGCGCCCAGTTTTTTTCGTGATTGGCCTGATGAGTTCCGCACTCGGTATTCTGATGTTCGTTCCGATGTTCGTGGATGTGCTCGACGAAGGCCGCGCATGGCGGGCCTTCGGGATTTCGGGCGGGATTACGACTTTGTTCGGCGCCTTGCTCGCAACGATTACTTATACGCCCAATCCGTCCTTACGGGCACGTGGGGCCTTTGTTCTGACAGTTTTTGCTTGGCTGACCTTGGCGATTTTGTCTGCAATGCCATTCTTATTCGAACCAATTAATCTCTCCCTGACCGACGCCCTATTTGAATCGACGTCCGGTATTACAACAACGGGGGCAACGATTCTGACCGGACTCGATGATATGCCGCGCGGCGTGTTGATGTGGCGTGCCTTGCTACAATGGATTGGCGGCGTCGGTATTGTCGTGACAGCGATGGCGGTGCTGCCAATGCTGAAAGTTGGCGGGATGCAGCTCTTCCGTTTGGAAAGTTCAGATATGGGTGAAAAAATCCTACCGCGCGCAGCCAGTCTGGCAGGCGGGATTTCCCTGATTTACCTGTGCCTGACTTTCACTTGTTTCGTCGGTTATATGCTGACAGGCATGAATTGGTTTGATGCGGTTGCTCATGCTATGACGACATTGGCGACGGGGGGATATTCGACGTCTGATGCGTCCATGGGCGGGTTCATGGATAATGGCGCGGATATTGTCGGGACGATCTTCATGATGCTCGCGGCGCTGCCTTTCGGCGTTTATCTCTTGATGACAACGCGCGGTGATTTGAAGGCGATTACACGCGACAGCCAAGTCCGCGCCTTTGTGACTGTCATTGCCTGCCTGACCGCTATCATCACCTTCTTCTTGATATTGTCAGACCAAATTGAGTTGACGCAAGGCCTCCGATTAGCTGCCTTTAATACTGTCTCTGTTGTCACGGGTACGGGCTACGCGACTGCGGATTACAACAGCTGGGGCCCGTTCGCTGTGGCCGCTTTTTTCGCTTTCATGTTCATCGGCGGTTGCGCGGGATCGACGGCCTGCTCTGTCAAAATCTTCCGCTATCAAGTCGCGTTTGAAGCTTTGCGTAACTATCTCTTCCGCATGCCGCGCCAACACGCCGTTGTCCCCATGCGTTATGGTGGGCAAACCTTATCGCCAAGTGTTGTCTATTCGGTGATGAGTTATTTCTTCGTCTTTTTTCTAACATTCGTTATCACGGCGGTTTTGCTGTCGCTCATCGGACTGGACCCGATAACCGCTTGGTCGGGCGCAGGCAGCGCCGTCGCAAATGTCGGGCCGGGTTTGGGCGACATTATTGGCCCGGCGGGTACCTATCAGGATTTGCCGGGTAGCGCGAAGTGGGTGCTGCTCACGGCGATGATCATCGGGCGTTTGGAAATCGTGACGGCATTAGTGCTGCTAACTCCCGCTTTCTGGCGCAGTTAGATTTCCGCGAGCGGGAAGTCATAGACTGTCGCGCAAAATTCGCAATTCGCGGAGATCACGCCGTCCTCAGCCATGTCTTCCAACGCGGCCGTGTCAAAACTCTTCAACGTATCCAGCAATCTCTCGCGTGAACAGCGGCAGTTCGCATTCACCTCATGGGTTTCAACCACTCGTACGCCGAACTCATTGAAGAGGCGGTAAAGCAGGGTCTCAGTCGAAACGTCCGGGTCGATCAGCTCAGCATCGGTCAACGTTGCGAAAAGTTGCTGTGCTGTTTCCCAAGGCGGCGTTGCGTCCGCGCGGGCTTCATCATCTGCAATCTTTTGAATCATGATGCCGCCGCCGGACCAGTGCGACCCGCCTTCGTCAACCGCTTGACCACAGGCCAAGTGAATCCGTGTGGGAATTTGCTCTGACTGATTGAAATAATGTTCTGCGCAGGATGAAAGGCTTTCGCCCTCAATGGCGGCGATGCCTTGATACTGGTCCATATCCGGGCCTTGGTCGATCGTCATAGAAAATGTGCCGCCGCCTAACAATATGTCAGCGCCGGGATTTTTTGAATCCAGCTCGATTTCTTTCAACTTGTTGGCGTCCCAGCGCGCATAACCGCGAATATTTCCAGCGGTCGTGCAATCGGCCATTAGTAAGCTGACCGCGCCTTCATTCGTGCCGTGACACTGCACGACCAGACGTCCGTCAAATTTCAGAGACTGCGCAACAATTGCGCCTGTCATCATAGCTTCGCCCAGAAGCCTGGCAATGGAATCGGGATAGCGCGCCTCACCGCCGGGATTGAGGGCTTTATCAATCGCGGGTCCAAGCTTTACGGCGCGGCTACGAACAGGCTGACCGTCAAGTTGAAAGACGGTGACGATATCAGTTGGGTTTTGTGTCGTTTTAGTCATAGGCGCTCATGTGGGGGAGGCCTTCGTTTTATGCAAGCTTAGCAGCTGTGCCTTCTTGCAGTTAGTCCCGAGCACAAAAAAGCCCGCTTCGAAGAGCGGGCTTTCCAGTCAGTGAATTCGCGGATGCGAGACTATGATTTAGCCAGCAGGTCGCGGATTTCAGCGAGAAGAACTTCGTTAGCAGGAACTTCTGCAGGTGCTTCTTCTTCAGCCTTTTTCGCTTTGTTCATGCCCTTGATCATTAGGAACAAGACGTAAGCAAGAATGACGAATGCAATAATGGCATTAATGAACGCGCCATAGCTAATGGCGGCGCCGGTGCCTTCGATGATTGCGCCGGTCGCGTCTGTCTGAGCCGGTGACAAAACAATTTTCATTTCGCTGAAGTCCATTCCGCCTGTAAAATGACCTACGACAGGCATAATGACGTCACCAATGAGTGATTGGATTACGGTACTGAACGCGCCGCCCATTATGATACCAACCGCCATGTCGAGCATGCTGCCCTTCATTGCGAACTCTTTAAATTCTGAAATCATTCCCATGATATTCTTTCCTTTGTTTTTATGCGTCGAACCCCCGCCGACGCGCGACACCACGTCGCACAAGCCTATAGGCCTCGTCAATATAGTTAATAAAGAGTTGTTCAGTGTTCATTTTCGCGGCATCACGAAGACCCCGCTATGATGAGAGGCTAATTATGCAATATCTTCACACTATGTTGCGCGTGCAAAATTTGGATGCCGCCTTGGACTTTTACTGCAAAGGTCTCGGGCTCGTGGAGACCCGGCGGCATGAGAGCGAGGAAGGGCGTTTTACACTCGTCTTTCTCGCCGCCCCGGAAGATGCGAAGCGCGCGAAAGAGGATAAGGCGCCTTTGGTGGAGCTGACATATAATTGGCCTGACGCTGACGGTAAAACTGAAGCGCTCACCGGCGGCCGAAATTTTGGTCATTTGGCATATCGGGTGGACGACATATACGCGCTTTGCACGCACTTACAGGACCGAGGCGTGACAATCTTGCGACCTCCGCGTGACGGCCATATGGCCTTTGTCCGCAGCCCGGATGGCGCATCTGTGGAGCTTCTACAAGCAGGGGATAATCTACCCGCTCGGGAGCCATGGGCATCCATGGAGAGCACGGGTGAGTGGTAACGCAGATAAATCGCTCCGAGGACCGATTTTTGAAGCACTGGAAGGCGGTAGCCTCTCGGCGGGAAATTTTAGCTAGCTCTTAGACGCATTATCGACGCGCTGACGCAGCTCTTTACCTGTCCGAAAAAATGGGACGTGTTTACCCGGCACGTGGACTGTCGCGCCTGTGCGTGGATTGCGCCCGACGCGCGGATCGCGCTTGCGAACAGAAAAAGCGCCAAATCCGCGTAGCTCCACGCGCGCGCCGGCTTCTAAGGTCTGCGTAACCGTTTCCAACACGACAGCGACCAGCCGTTCCATATCACGGCGTGTCAAATGCGGGTTCTCGGCGTGGAGTGTGTCGATGAGTTCAGATCTTAACATAACGTGTATAAATCAGGCCCGCCCTTGTCACGTCAATCAGAAACTGGGAATTAGCAAAAAAAAGCCCCTGTTTCAGGGGCTTTTGTGGTTAATTTTAAATTAACGGGAGCGCCGGGGCTCTCCCGCATTAAAACCCTTAGTTGTCGCCCTTGAGCGCCGCGCCAAGAATGTCGCCAAGAGATGCGCCGGAGTCAGCAGAGCCATATTGTTGTACGGCCTCTTTTTCTTCTGCGATTTCCAGAGCCTTGATAGACAGCTGATAATCATTGCGGGCGCGGTTGGCGCGCGTGATCATGGCATCAACCTTATCGCCGACAGCGAAACGCTCAGGACGCTGCTCAGAGCGCTCACGAGACAGATCACCTTTGCGGATGAAGGCTTTGACGTCGTTCTCTTCGCCAAATGTAACGTCCAAACCGGCTTGCTGAACGTTGACGACCGTACAGGTGACAGTTGCGCCGCGGTTTGCACCTGTGGCTCCAGCAGGCGCTGTGTCTTTGGTCAGCTGTTTGATGCCGAGCGAGATGCGCTCTTTATCTGTATCAACTTCAAGGATTTTCGCCTCAACCGTATCGCCTTTCGTGTAGTCTTTCAGAGCTTCTTCGCCGGACTTGTCCCAAGACAGGTCTGACAAATGGGCCATGCCGTCGATTTCGCCGTCCAGACCGATAAACAATCCGAACTCTGTGATAGAGCGAACTTCGCCGGTAACAGTGGAGCCGAGCGGGAAACGCTCTGAGAAATCGTCCCAAGGATTGCTTTGAACCTGCTTGATACCGAGTGAAATGCGGCGCTTCTCTTGATCGACATCGAGAACTTCGACTTCGATTTGCTGAGAGGTAGAGACGATCTTGCCCGGGTGGATGTTCTTTTTTGTCCAAGACATTTCAGAAACATGGACCAAACCTTCGACGCCTTCTTCCAGCTCGATAAACGCACCGTAATCGGCGATGTTCGTGACTGTACCTGTGTGGCGCGTGCCCGGTGTGTATTTCGCTGCGGCTGCATTCCACGGATCTTCCTGAAGCTGCTTCATGCCAAGGCTGATGCGCTGTGTTTCAGGATTGATGCGGATGATTTTCACTTGAACCGTATCACCCACATTGAGGACTTGGCTTGGGTGAGAAACGCGGCGCCAAGACATGTCGGTAACATGCAAGAGGCCGTCGATACCGCCGAGATCGACGAATGCACCGTAATCGGTGATGTTCTTGACAACGCCATCGCGCGTTTCGCCTTCTTGCAGCTCTGATACCAGCTCTGCACGCTGTTCTGCGCGTGACTCCTCTAGGATGGCGCGGCGCGAGACAACGATGTTGCCACGGGACCGGTCCATTTTCAGGATCATGAAAGGCTGCGTTTGACCCATAAGCGGGCCAATGTCGCGAACGGGACGGATATCGACTTGTGATCCGGGCAAGAATGCGTTGATGCCGCCGAGGTCGACCGTGAAGCCGCCTTTGACGCGGCCAACAATCTCGCCGTTAACAGGCTCTTCGCCTTCAAAGAATTTGTGCATCTTGACCCAAGCTTCTTCGCGGCGCGCTTTATCGCGGGACAAAACGGCTTGGCCAAGGGCATTTTCAATACGCTCAAGATAGATATCAACTGTGTCGCCAACTTTTGGCATTGTGTCTTCACCGGGGGTGAAAAATTCGCGCGCATCGATGCGGCCTTCGGTTTTTAGACCAACGTCAACAATGACGATGTCTTTTTCAATGCCGGTGACAAGGCCGGAGACGACTTTGCCTTCTTGCATTGGGGACGCCTCAATAGAGGCTTCAAACATGGATGCAAAATCATCCATTGTTGGGTTCATAGATTCGGACATGTAAAGGAGGTGCTCCAGCAATAAGGTCCTGCCGATCATTCGCATCATTGCGAGCTGATGGACTAGCCCGGCCAATCCGGGCGTAAGAGTGATGAGATGCAGACGGTGGAGTGCCAGTCTGTAGGGCTCGCGCGGCCTATAGGTGAGGGAGTTTGCGGATGCAAGCGCAGAAGCAGGTGACAGTAAGGGCCGGACTTATAACTCACTCATGACTTTCTCCAAATTCAGCAGACACAGGCTCAGTGCGCCATTTATGGCGACTGCCTTTCGTTTAGCTGCGTTACCGGGCGCGATGTCATGCAAACGTTCTGCGGCATCTGCTATGGCCTTCAAGGGATCTAAAACGATCTTCACGCCTTCCAACCGAAAGGCCTCATTTCTGTTGTGTTGACGCGCCAGCGCCGTTTCGGTGTCTTGCATCTCCTGTCTCGCTGCGACTTCGTCTGTCAATCTTTCCGTGTTGGTTAAAATGGAACCATCTTCCAAACGACTTTGGGATATGCGGAAATAGAGATCCTCACCGGATTTTCGAATAATTGAACGTTTTGTCTTTAAGTTTCGCAGATCATTCATTCGCTCAAAAACATAGCGCTCCGGGCTCTTTATTTTAAATATCGGGTTTTGCGCGATACGACGATAAAATTTGTGAGCCGGATCTCCGACGGACAGAGCGTCTTCCGGCATGTCAAAGAGTTGTCGGAACCGCTGGTTCATGTATACGAATTTGAGCTCTGTATTGATAATGGACAGGCTTTCTTCCGAACTCATCGTCAGGGCTTTGATCAAGCTGAGGGTTTCTCCCCGAACTTTTTTTTGCTCTCCAAATTCTGCTTGGTAAGCGGAAAGGGCGTTTAATCGCATGCGATCCGCGAGGGTCGCGAAATTGGAGATATCCTCCGATGCCAAGCCTTCTGATACATCTTTCAAACACTGCGCCCAGATGTCCAGGGCCGGGCCTTTCATTTCATTCGCTTTCGGGCGCAGGAATATAAGCCGCTTGCGCTTATCGGCATCGTCGCGCCGTTGTTCAACAAAATCCTGCTTGACCATTTCCTTTATCAATTGGGACGTGACACCTTCTGTCATAAATGTTTTTTCGCCGATCCAGTTTTGGGTCACGCCGTCGCGCTGCCACAAACAGCTCAAGACATAAAATTGCGCCAAGGGCAGGCCAATCTCTTTAAGCTCTCTTTGCAGATAGACATCAGATGCCCGCCCGGCACCGCGCAAATGATGAAAAAGTCTGTTTTCAAGATGGGAAGAGGTCATGTTTCAAATACCTAAAAGTAAAATACTTAGATATTGAAGTATATAAATTAAATCTTCGTGTCTTTAAAAATTTCAACAAATACTGCAGATTTCGTATTTTTTGATGCCAAACTTTATTTCAATTTAACCATCTACTTTTGTTCAAAAGTAATATTCTTATCCTATATAATTGATGGTGAAACAAACTCTATTTGGATCATGATTTATAAATTGGACGAATGGATGTTCGGTTATTTGCCGCACGTCCCAACTCTAAGATATGAGCTTTCTACATAAGCTCAGGACCCGCCTCTCATGTTTATGTGTGGGAATGGCCGTGTGCGGCGGGTCCGCCTATGTTTCGCAGTCACGGCGTAGACGCAAATCGCTTGACTAATTTTCTTTGAGCGCGTGCCATCGATTTTTCGATAAAGACTTCCATAGCATTTGCCAATGACGGATTTTACTTTTACCGTCGGCCTATGAGAGTTTCGCCTTGAATTCCCCACTAATTCCTTCTGGGGCCCTGACGTCGGAAGACGTCTCTCTTTTGATTGAAGGGGGCGCATTACTGCCGAATCAATTTTTGAAAGCCGTTTCTATTTTGCGCGATGGTGCGTTTTGGAAAGTCTGGGCCATTCGCGCTTTACTGGCGATTGCGGTCGGGCATATCCTTTCAGGTATTATCTTTTTCTTCGCGTTTAATTGGAACGATCTGTCCGGCATGTCGAAATTCGGAATTGTCGGCGGCGGTATATTGGCCTGCCTCATTGCCTGGATAGTCGCGCGGCTCGACAGTCCCGCCGGACAAGCCTTTGGGGTTGGCGCGACAGTGTTGGTCGGGGTGATGTTTGCGGTCCTGGGGCAAGTCTATCAAACACCGGCGATGATCCATACGCCCTTTGTCTTTTGGGCGATATTGACGCTGCCCTTTGCGCTGGCTTCGAGAAATTTGGCGCATTGGACAGTCTGGCTGGTCATATTAACAGTCGCAATTACGACTTATGCGAATTCGGGTCTGCGTTTAGCGGGATCGCATCTTGCCGCGAATGCTCTGAATGTCGCGATGTCTGCTGGATTGGTCGGGGGTTTAATGGCCTTGGATAAGATTATTGCGCCGCGCCTAAAATGGGCCCGCGCAGAATGGTTCAGGGTTCTCTTGGTATTAGGCGCATGCGGCTTCGCATTTTTCGGATTTACCGAGAGTTTTTGGGACATGAAGGACCTGCTATGGTGCCTCGCCCTCGCTGTGTCTTGCGGCCTTTTGGCTTATCTCTATTTTGTAAAGCCCAGTCTCGCGACATTGGCCCTTGCGAGCTTTGGCCTGTTTACATTAGTGGCCCAATTCGGGTTTAAGCTCTTTGAGGGCTTTAGTGATGGGGTGGAGATATTTTTCCTTGTTTTCATTTGGCTTGGCGCGTTGACGGTTGGACTGGTCGCCGCATTCCGTCATTTTATTCAGCGTTTTAAACCATCAGCCGAGGTGACGACGACCGCGGATGTCATGGATCAAGCCACCCAATCCGCCATGTCCGTGACGGGATTTAGTCAGCGAATAGGGGTCGACGCGGCCCTCATATCCGGAGCTTTAACGGACAATGCGGAACGTAATCAGCCGTGGTATATGGAAATGTTTCTCGCCATCGCGGGCGTTCTGACAGCGATATTAGGATGTTTTTTCGTCGGATCATTTGTGGCGTTGATCATAGGTTTTGATAATGAAGTTGTTTCCGGTTTTCTAGGGTTGGTTATTTTTGGATTCTCGATCTTTCTAAGACGCAAGACCCGCTCTCCTTATGTCCAGCATATGCTCAATACGTTGATCATAGTGGGCGGATTTTTAGCCGCATTTGGGATCGGCGACATGTTGAGAGACTTCGATGCGATCATCGTTTTGCTTCTGGTATTAAGCCTGCTCGTCCTGACTTTGGTACGGGACCGCATTTTAGAATTTTTATCTGCCGCCGCGATCATAACATTGATTGGTATAGAGGCTTACCATCTCAAATTACCGATGGTCGAAAGCGTCGTTCTCGTGATCGCAACTTGCATTGGTATTGTTTTGCTGACCCGGCCCATCGGCACGCGTTTATATAAGGCCGCCGGCACGGCGTTTCTGATGGCACCTGCGATTTTGGGCATTGCGTTGGTCCACATTCAACGGTGGGAAAGTTTGGCAGACACGTCGCGTTTTTCCGATGATTGGCTACCTCGCATCATCAGTCTCGGTCTTCTACTGGGCAGCATAGCCTATCTTAATCGAGGGCAAGAGATCTCAAAATTCAACCCGCCCTTACCCGCCTTAATTCCCCTTGTGATTGCGGCGGCGTTCGTGCCTCTGGGCGGGGCGTCGGCGCTTCTTATGATACTGACAGGATATATTCTTGGCTCGCGGACTCTGGCGATTATTGGCACGCTCTTGCAGATATATTTCCTGACGATGTTTTATTATGATCTCAGCCTCGATCTCTTGACCAAATCGATTGTTCTGTTCGTTTCCGGACTAGTCTTTTTGGGGGTTTGGGTTTTCGTGAGCCGCAAAGCGGAGGCCACGTCATGAGCACGCTTCGATACGGATTATTGGCCTTGGGCGCGCTCGGCATTGCGGCGCTGTTCGGGAGTCAGATTGTGACTTTGGAGGGGATCAAAACGGAAGGCCAAACGGTTCTCTTGGACCTGCGTCCTGCTGACCCCCGCGCGCTTATGATGGGGGACTTCATGGCTCTGCGATATGCGGAAGAAGTGCAAGAAGGCCTGCCCTACGACCTGGCTCCCTCCGGGCAGTTTATACTCACTTTGGATGAAAATAAGGTCGGTCGCTTTAGCCGCGTTGCAGACGGAGCCGCGTTATCGGACTCAGAAGTCCGCATAAATTATATCAAACAAGGGCGCGGTGTAACCTTCGGCGCGCCGCGCTATTATTTTCAGAACGGGACGGCCGAAACTTATGAGCAGGCCGATTACGGGATATTTAGGATCGCCCCGTCCGGCCGCGCGATATTGGTCGGTTTGGCAGATGAAAATTTCAAAAAAATCGAGCCGCCTTCTAAATAGGTGAAACCCCAATTCCCATCATATTATCTTGAAAATTGAGGCTTGGCGCGGCGTATTTAATCCGCTTATAGTTGAGGTCTATTTTATGCACCGGGGGGATTGCCGTGACTGAGAAAAAAGACCTGAAAGACATTCATCCGGATTTGGAGCCGATAACAAGCGCGCCAAGCCTATTCACCTTCTATGGATGCGGCGTAAAACTATATGGAAATCGGGATTTTTCACCGGAGAGCAATTCCAGTGTGAAAACTCAGTTTCTGACTTTATTCTATGTTCCGCTGATACCGTTGAAATCATACCGGGTTATTGAGGACGGCCAGCAATATTATTATCTGGGGCGTGTTCCCGTTTCCAAAACAGCGCGCAAGGGTTCGCTCGCAGCGCTCACAGTTGGCGCGCTGGCAATCGGCGGCATTGGAACGCAAACCTATCTTTCCTCTGAAGGACACAAGTTCGGGAAAACGCTCGCAAGCGCAGAACAGGCCGTTAATGAAGGCCGTTACGCGGAAGCGATGGGCCTGTATAAGACGGTTTACGACACCAGCGATTCTTATCGTTTTGAAGCCAGAAGCGAGATTCAGAGAATTATGAATCCGGACGTGTTGACAAAAACGTCTGATGCTGAATTCGCGGGCGTGTTGGAAGCCTATAATTCCTTCGGAGTTCCGCCGATCGCGAAGATGCCGGAAGGCGTTTACACTTTGGCTGCCGACCGCGTAAAATCGGAAGAAGGAGAAGAAGCCGCCCGGCACAAACTCTTACATGCAGCTGAAAGCTTTAACCCGGAAGGGGAGGATTTTTCCGCGCTTGATAGCGCATTGGTGAAATCAATCTACGCGGCCGATCCAACAAATGTTCAGGCCGCGACAGAAACGGCCCAACCGTTTTTTGAGGTTGGTGATAACGCTCGAGTCAAAGAAATACTCAATCCTGTAAAAGACGAGTTGGGGGATAGTGAGGGCGCACGTATTCTCGGGCAAACCTATGTCGCTGAAGGACTATATACAGAGGCTTACCCACTTTTAACCGGTTATATTTCAACTCGGTTGCAAACGTTCCAAGACGCGGAGGCACGTTTTAACGACGTTCAAAATGAGCTATGGGAGAAGGAATTTGATAAGCTGAATAACGGCTTGGGTCCCGATTCATTTTACACGAAATATGATGAGACACCCGTCGATGAACAGCAGCTTTTGGTCGACACCTATTTGAGTGAAATTGTCATTGCTAAACCAAAATACGAATCTGCGTTGAATGTTTATCGCAACGCGTCTCAAATTGTTCCGGTTGTTATGGATTACGGTATTCTACAGCTCAAGCGCGCGGAAGGCTTGTCATCCCCGGATGAGCGCGAAGCCGAGTTAAAGGCTGCTGAGGAAACATTCCTGTCGATCAAAAACATTGCGGGCGATAGTGATGATTATAAAATTTACTTAGGTCAGGTTTACTTCTGGCTGGGTAAACAAGATTTAGGTCAATCCTTATTTGATGAAGTTTTGGAGGCCAATGGACGAGCGTCCGAATCCCTTCTCTCGATTTCTCTGACCCTGCGCTCATTGGGCAAAGTCGGATTAGCTCAAGAGCTGGCCCGAGAAGCCTATGATAATGCCGCTGATGATCCGGCGAGATACAATGCAGCGCATATTCTGAGCCTGCTGAGTAATTCGCTAGAGGAGAAAGTGAAGTGGTTAGAACGCGCCGATCCAAAAGCGTCATATATACAGGCTTCACTCAAGGAAAACCAAGGCCAATTGGCTGTGCAAAAAGGGGATACGGACTCCGCTATTCGCCATTTCAAAGAGGCTATTAAATTGTCTGAAAGCATGCAGGAAGGCGCGGTGTCTTACAACAACACGGCTTTAATTTATTTCTCTCTACACGATGTCACGGGCGACAAAGCGACCTTCAAAACCGGCGTCGACCTCATGTCGAAAGCTGTGGAATTGCAGTCGGATGACAGTATTCTCATGGGCAATGCGTCGGCGATGCTGATCGTCAATAGCCTTTATGAAACATTGCCGGACAAGATCCAGTTTGAAAAGTTGAAGACGCGGCCAAATTTCTCCTCGCTGTCTTGGTATTATAGCGATCAGGGAGAAAAGGACGCGCTCCGGGAGACCCTGAGAGGAAATGCAGGCTTTCAGAAAGCCGTTGAGTATTTGGAGCGCAGCGTTTTGCTGGCGCCGAATAATGCTAACGGTTATGACAGCCTGTCCGATATCTATTATTTCATGGACGACAGTGACGCCTTGACCCGAATGGTGTCGCAGATGAAAGATAATCAGATAGATATTTCTGCCAATCAGAAACTCTACCAGGAATATGTTGATGGCGGTTCCAACGCAGAGGATTTGACGACCTTAAAAGAGCGTGAGGTTTATTTGACGTCGCTTCTGTCGGAACGGGATGTGACTGCCGCAACCCGGGGCGCACTGGAATCCAATCTGACAGCGAATATTATGGGTCAAGTTAATATGGGGGACAGCTCCCGCATTCGGGACGCCGTAAATCATGCACAAAAGGCGGTTGAGTTATTGCCGTCAGAGCGAACCCGCAATGTTCTCAATTCGGCTTACCTAGCTCAAGCCAGTCTTGAGGTCAGTCAAGATTTTCCGGCCTTTAAATCCTTCCGCGAAGAATGGTCCAGAGGTTTTTCCGATCTGAGTCTTGTCGGGTTAGCCATGAGAAATAATCCTGACCTCGCGGAAGCCTTTAAGGCCAATAGCGCGTTCCAAAAAGTCGTGACATTTAAGCGTGAAGATTGGGATCGGTTTCCAAAGACAGCCAGTCCTAGCAGTTGGGCGCTGCTCGAGGTCACGGGCGACCCACTCGCCGATAAAGTTCGGGAGAATTACAAAGCGTCACCGCTTCGAAAAGCTACCCACGACTTGAACGCGATTCTGACGCCTTATGCCGGGAATACAATAGGGGAGAGTATTTTGGTGAATGAAATGCTCGGACGAACAGGGCTTCCTAAAGACCGGAAAGACGCGTTGGACGACTTAGGTGTGGCTATTCCCAATTTTAAAATCGAGTAGGATTGAACGAGTGTGGTAACGGACTCGCAATCCACCGGAACTTCGCCTAACTCTAGGCTATGCGGTTTGGTGATAATTTTCTGGAGGAGTTGAAGGCGCGCGTTCGGCCGTCCGATGTTGTCGGCCGCCACGTCAAACTCAAACGCCAGGGCCGCGAGTTCGCCGGGCTGTCGCCGTTTACCAATGAGAAAACGCCCAGCTTTTTCGTCAATGACGAAAAGGGATTTTACCATTGTTTTTCCAGCGGCAAACATGGCGATGCGATTTCTTTCCTCATGGAAGTCGAAGGCCTGTCTTTCCCAGAGGCCGTCGAAGCCCTCGCGACAATGGCCGGGATGGAAATGCCCAAAGCCGACCCGCAGGCGGAGGCCCGCGCGGCGCGCAATAAAGAGACCGTGTCTTGGATGGAACGCGCGCAGGAGTTTTTCGAAAAAACACTCTATCGCGGTGACGGCGATGCGGCGCGGGATTACCTGAAAGGGCGGGGGATGAGCAAAACGGCTGCAAAAGCCTTCGGCATGGGATTTGCGCCGGATAACTTCTCCGCGCTGAAGGATGAGTTGATTGCGCAAGGCGCCATGCCCGAACAGCTGATAGAAGCGGGGCTTTTGGTCGAACCCGAAGACCGCTCGCGAGAGCCGTGGGACAGGTTCCGCGACCGCATCATGTTCCCGATCCATGACGGGCGCGGACGGCTCGTGGCCTTTGGGGGCCGGGCGATG
>ENA-ORXR01001170-ORXR01001170.1-marine-metagenome-genome-assembly--contig:-NODE-1170-length-29068-cov-8.326860_pt1 | contig 29068 bp, 24 predicted proteins | sample MGYA00237866_ERZ511479 | MGnify/ENA metagenome assembly ERZ511479
GCCCCGACCGCAAAATCTGCGCCATTGGCATACACCTGAGTCGATGGGTAACGATGCATGGTTTTGCATTTAATATTCAGACAGATTTACAATACTTCAAGTACATCGTTCCTTGCGGAATTACAAATAAAGCCGTAACTTCTCTTGAAATGGAACTTGGAAAAGCTGTTAATTTGAGCGAAGTCAAAGAAAAATTAAATCGACATTTCTCCGAACTGTTTGAGTTTGAATTTACGAGTTGATGAGTTGTCGAGTTGATGAATTGACGAACTACGTATCATTCATCAACTCGACAACTCATCAATTCATCAATTCATTATTATATGAAAAAAGATATTCCTGTACGAAAGGTAGAAAATATAGCCGTTGTCATCTCACCGGAAAATGAGGATGTAGCATCAGAAATTTGGGATGTATATATTCTAAATCTTAAAGATGAGCCGATTGAGAATGTATTGATTAATTCGCGGGGCTACGGCGAGATAGACGGGAAACAGGTAAAAACTACCGTCTTGCGTTATTTTTACGAAAAGATAGGCGCGCAATCTTTTGTAAAATTGGAACTGATTAAACGTGAGGTTTTTCAACTCGCTAATGAATATTGGGTGAGTTTTAATCTCAATAGTCATATGTACGATAAGCGGTATATTTTTGTCAATGGCAGTCTTGAGTCCTCCAATTTTACGCATGTGCCACTACTCAATCGGAAAGGGGTGATGATAAAGTGATTCTGGTTCAGGGCAAAAGTATAAAATTAAAAAACGTCCTTACTTTGTGAGTAAGGACGTTTTAATTTTTATTTAGTGACGAAATAATTACTTCGCAATCACCATACGTTTTGTATCAACGATATTACCATTGACAACTAAAGAGTAGCTATATGTACCTGCGGCAATAGTACCTGCTTTAATTTGAATTTGCCCCTCACCTGCTTGTGCAATACGCTCGCTGTGAATGAGTTGTCCTTTTGCATCAAAGACATTAATGACTGCATCAGTAACATCAGTAGGCACATTGTAATTGATAAGTGTGTTGCTATTAAACGGATTAGGTTGGTTTTGCTCTAAGTAAGCACCAGTACCGTCTAATTGAATATTTTGGCGATTGATGTCGTTGTTTATCGTACCGCCATTCAAAGCTGCTTCGATTTTTGCCAATCTTTCTTCCAAAGTCGCAATTTTGTCATCTTGTGCTTCGATGATTTCTTGTTGCTCTTGGATGGCATTGACGAGTATGTATTTGATTCCGGTATCGTAGATTTTCGAATATTCTTTCCTATAGATGACCTCGCCTTCATCGTCTTCTTCAGTGTGAGTAAATTCACTGACGAGTTCAGGTGCAATTTTCTGTAAATCTTGTGCATAAAGCCCTACGTTATTTTTCGTAGAAGCCATACCGGCTTCCCCCGTATAATCATAAGTCAAAGGACGCATTTGCATCACCTCTTTCAAACCGTAGTTAAAATCTTTAACATTTTCTTTCAATCGCTTATCTGAAGTAAGCACCAAACCACCAAGGGCTTGTATATTTCCGTTGACATGCAATCTCTCTGACGGATTGGTTACATTGACACCAACATACCCATTGTCACCTCTGCCACGTAGCACTAAATCACCTGCTGATAGCAATCGGGCTTGAATAAAACCTCTGGCGCGTGTACGTACTTCGAAATTATAAGCTTCATCCACTGTAAATCCAGCAGATGTAAATCCGGCACCAATAAGTACAGCCGCACCGTCCGTTCTTTCATATAGAGTAGTACCTGAAGCACCGGTAGCTTCTACTGTATTACCTTCGGTTTTTGCTATACCCGCTACTTCTAATTTTTCAGAGGGTGTATCTGTTCCTATCCCCGTATTACCATCAGGTGCTTTAACATAGACTTGAGAAAACGCGAATATTGGGGTAATCGCTAATAAAATAGCATAAATGAGATTTTTCATATCTTTTTATTTATTTTTTTTAAAAAGCTCGTAGAATGTCTTCGATACAAAGTTAATAAAAATATTAGGTATTAACAATAATCTTGATGAAAAATATTTTGTAAAATGCAAGATTACACCTACACTTCCTTTCATAAAGTAGCAAAAAAGCACTGAAATGTTGGAAGAAACTTTTCATAAATCAATATTTTTCACTGTTCGTGATGCGCTCACTTTAATGTATTGCGCCCCGATGGGTAGCCATGTGAGCATAGGTTCAAGTCCTGTAGCCCATCTTAAGAAACGATGTCGTGGAAAAAATATCGTGAAGTTGATGTTTGTATTTTTAAATCCTGTATTATTGATAATGTCTTTGCAATAGGCGGGTTTGAGCAAAATGGCATCTTTATCAAATACACATTCATTGACAATCTTGCGGGTCATTGGGTTGTTTGGGTTGTGCTCAAAGATATAAAACCGTCCTCCGGGTACAAGTACACGATGTATTTCTTTGAGAATCTCGGCGTGCAGACGATGTTCGATATGATGAAATACCATTGAGGTAAATACCACGTCAAAAGTGTTGTCGGGATGCGGTATTTCTGTACCGTTGAAGGGTTTAAAGGTAGCATTAGGGATATTTTTTTCTTCTGCTTTCTTGATACTTTCTTCGGATATATCAATGCCGTTGATGGTCATCCCTTCAAAGTGTTTTCTGAAATAGATGCAGCTATTACCATCGCCACAGCCAAAATCCAAGAGATTGATATTGCTGTTTTGTTCTATTTTTTTGACCTCGACTACTTTATACTCGCTAAAATAGTTGCTATCTGTACCACTTATTTTGATGGCTTTGTTGTGTGTTTCTCTGTATTCCTCCGCAAATTCATCAAAATTATCAAACTGTCTTTGTGCATCAGTATTATTTTGTGTTGTCTTTTCTTTCATATCACCTGTTTTTATAATTTTTTAGCGGTTTTATTGCCGAGTATGTTTAAATACAGTAATTGTAAGTTTAAATATAGGGAACTGGGGTGAAATTCCGAAGGAATGAGTTTGGGAGAAAAACAAATATTTGAAGCATTAGATTTTACAAGGGTGTAATTGACATAGCTTTTCTTTTTGCTGATGACTTCAGTGTATTTTTTAATTTTTAATATCGAAGAAGGTTGTCCGGCTATCAAAAATTGAATTTGTGGAACGTCGCTATCCTTTGAAAAAATACATTTTGCCACATAGTCGCCGATGTCGATTTTCGTACAGCCCGCCTGCCGAACTCATCAAATAAAAACATATCCGGCGTGTTGGCAGTGTTTGAGCAAAGGCATCCATCCGGTCAATAACTGCATAAAATAATTTCTGTTCGCGCTGTGTTTCTTCGGTAGTTGCTCCAAAGCCACATTTGCCGGCACTCCAAACGATATGGACTTGGGTTTGGTCATTATCAATGAGTTGTGTTGTTTTTTCAAAGATGTGTTCAAGGCATTGCAGTGCTGCCGCTTGTTCGTTCCATGAGAAAGAAATATGCTGTATTTGTTGTGGTGTTTGCAGACGAAGTACGCTGTTTTTGATAGCGTTGCCTACCAAGCCTATTCCAAAGTGCAGTATAATACGCACCGTACCATTGCCGTTTTTAACTTTGTAAATCAGCATCGTTAAGACTTTTTAATATTTCTTTCAATTGGATATCTTTGCTCCTATCTACTACAAAAAAAGTTGGTTTGCCATTATTGGTGATCATCAAATCTGATACACTTTCCAGTATAAACCCCAACAACAGACATATCAAACCTCTAAAAAATAATATGACTAATATGGTAGAAGCCCATCCCTTGATGACCATGGTTTCGCTGTAAAAAACAGAGGAGTATAGGGCATAGACACTCAATACGAGACTAAGTGTAAAGGCGACCAAGCCAACCAAAATACCACCTCTCAATAATCCGATTTTGGAGGACATGACCATGCGCTTGCTGTGCCTCACCAAGCCCATAAATGAGTATCCGCTTCCGCCTTCGTTTTGATTTCGAAAATAAGGGATTCTATTGTTTTTCGAGCTTTTCATAGTGAGATTTTTATTTATTTGTAAAATCATGGTGCAATCGCGAATACATTTACAAAATTAAGTATATCAAAAATGCTATGCATGACAAAAAATCGAGGTAAATCATAAAAACGAATGAATTAAATTTTATTCAATTTATTGATAATCAAAATTCTACGTAAGAATAACCAACGGGCAATATCATAAAAATACATTTAATAATTATCAATATGTATGAAAATATTAGAAATAGGATAAATAGGCTTTGTGTTCTCGTATTTAGAAGTTATGCAAATAAAAAACGGCAGATGCTAAGAAAGCATCTGCCGTTCATTAATTATCTGTAAATAGGGTTTCACAAACGTTCAATCCAATCGTTGATATGATGTTTGTAATTGTAATTTAATAAATTTTGTAGTTTGCTGCCGTCGAACATAGTATCGCCGGACTCAAGCCGTCGGGCAGCATCCGGCCACGACACAAAGTCAACACCGACTTTATATTTTTTGGCAATTTGCTGTGCTACGCTCAAAAGGTCACGATTGTCATTGCTGCCGATATTAAAAACTTCATTAATTGTTTCGGGCAGATGTATGGAATTGATAATGAGTTGACAAATATCTTCTACGTGTGAAAAGGTGCGTTTGGGTTCGCCCTCACCGTAGAGGGTGATATTTTCACTCTTCATAGCACGATTCAAGAAAAAACCTATCGTTCCGTAAGAGTAATTTTGGTCAAATACATTGCCGTAAGGCACACAAATCCGATAAATGGTGTAATCAATATCAAAAAAATTGGCATACATACTTAGGTAGCCTTCACAAGCAAGTTTGTTTTGGGCATAGATGGTTTTGGCTTCTTTTTCAAAGGTTTCTTTGGAGCGTTGGTCTTTATTTCCTTTATAAACAAGACGGGTGGAAGGAAAAATAATTTTAGCCTGACCGCCTGTATTTTTTCGATGCTCCAATATATTCAACAAACCTATTTCATTGACTTTTAGATAGTTTTGATATTGGTCAAAGCCGACTTTCGTGCCGGTCAATCCTGCAAATACAAAAACGTAATCGACATTGAAATCTAATTTGGTAACATTTTCAATATCCGTAATATCCAGTTTTTGGTAATTTTTCACACCATCTACCGAAGCATCTTGGATATCTGCCGGAATGACGGTATGCCCCGACTGTATCAAAAAATGCGTGAGATGCCTACCGATATAACCGTTTGCCCCTAATATAATTGAAGTCTTCATTATAGATTTAATGTTTTTTGTACAATGTAAGTGGGGCGTTGTTTGACGGCTTCAAAGATACGCCCGACATACAGCCCGACCATGCCCAAAACCGAAATAATGATACCCGAAAAAAACGTCACCAAGACCATCAAACTCGTCCATCCTGCTACCGAAATATCGCTTCCAAGATACAAGCCTACCAAGACTAAAGCAGTTACGATTGCGAAAAAAGAAATGAACACTCCAAACTTGACACTCAAGCGGAGTGGTTTGTCCGAAAAGGTCAATATGGTATCAAGCCCCAGTCGCAGCCGCTTACGAAAACTATACGACGAACCACCCTCTTCACGCTCGGCGTGTTCGATTTCTATTTTGGCGGTGTTGAAGCCGACCCATTGAATGAGCATAGGATAATAGCGTTTGTGGTCTTTTAGTTCGCCGATGGCATTGAGGGCTTTTCGGCTATACAATACGAAGTTAGCAACCGAACTATCTTGTTCTGTTTCGGTAAGGTAACCCAATACGCTGTAAAATGAACGAGAAAGAAATTTTTTAAAAAAGTCATCTTTACGCTCCTTTCTACTTGCAATTACAATGTCGTACCCTTCGAGGGCTTTGGTGTAAAGTTTAATTATTTCTTCGGGTTGGTCTTGCAAATCGCAATCTATTGTGATGGTATATTCGCCTGCGCTCGCATCCAAGCCCGCCTGGGTTGCGTGTTGTTGTCCGAAATTTCGGCTCAATTTCAGTCCCTTTACAAACGGGTATTTTTGGCAATTTTCCACGATTTTGTTCCACGAATTGTCCGGTCCGCAGTCTTCCACCAAAATAATTTCAAAATCCGGCGTAATTTTGCTGATAGCGGCACTCGTTCTTTCTACCAATTTATCAATAATTGGTTCGGCACGATACACAGGACTGACAATAGATATATGTGGTGTACTCATTTTGATGCTTTGATATAATATTGCGCTCCGATGGGCAACCAAGTTAGCATGGGTTCAAGTCCTGTTGCCCATTTTAGTAGGCGATGTCGAGGAAAGAATATGGTGAAATTAATGTTGGTATCTTTGAAGCCTGCTTGATTGATGATGTTTTTACAGTAATTAGGTTTGAGCAAAACAGCGTCTTCGTCAAAAACACATTCGCGTACCACTTTACGGGTCATCGGATTGTTTGGATTGTGTTCAAAGATATAAAATCGCCCGTTGGGTTTCAGTACGCGGCGTATTTCATTGAGAATGCCTTCATGCAAATTGTGTTCGATATGGTGAAAAACCATCGAAGTGAATACCACATCAAAGGTGTCGTTAGCGTAAGGAATTTTCAATCCATCGAATGGTTGAAAAGAAGCATTGGCAATTTCTTTCGCCTGTGCCTGCCTTATGCTTTCCTCCGATACATCAATACCATTGATGGTGACGTTCGGAAAATGCCGTTTGAAATAGACACAACTATTGCCGTCTCCACAGCCGAAATCCAACAGATTGAAGGCTGCTTTGGTATTCTCCGTTTTGGTGAGTTCAACGATTTTGTATTCGCTGAAATAATCACTGTCTGCCCCACTCAATTTGATGGCATTGTCGTGTATATCTCTGTATTCTTCGGCAAATTCATCAAAATTATCAAATTGCCTTTGTTCTTCGCTCATATTCGTGATTCGTTAATTCGTGATTCGTTAATCTCATTTACTGCCTTTATCTCTAACAGCCTGAAGGAGTTGGCTTTGATTGAGAATTTCACGGTACTTGGACTCAAAATTACTTTCACGGACACATCTTGCAAATTCTGTGAAAATATTTTTAAAATGATCATCTTGATCAACGTTAAATTGCTGCTTTAGGTCTTGTTTTTCGAGCGTAATTAACGGTTTTTCATTCGAACGTGGCGTAAAGGATTTGTGCGCGACAATTTTTCCTTTGCTACCCCACAATTCATAATTGCATTGATAATAATTGTCAAAACCAAATGCCAATTCTGCCACTATACCCGCCGGATTGGTGAGAAATGCACCGCCGAAAATATCCACTTCTTTGCCTTCGGTAACGTTGAGCCGAGCCGCTTCTACTGTCAAATCATCACCCAAAAATAGTTGGCTTGCTCGCACTGTGTAAGCCGCTGCATCCAATAAAGCTCCACCGCCGAGCGATTTATTGTATCGAAAATTTCCTTCATCCCGAAAAGGAGGAAACCCAAACGAGCTGCGAAAACAACGCAATTCACCAATTTCGCCTTGTGCTATCAAATCCTTGACAAATTGATGTTGGCTGTGGTACAAAAACATAAAATCCTCCATGATGAGGAGTTGCTTGGCTTTGGCTTTTTCGACCATTTTTTGCGCCGAAGCATAATTTTCTGCCAACGATTTTTCGATGAGAATATGTTTTCCGGCATCCAATGTTTTGAGTACCCATTCTTCATGCAAGCCTGTAGGGAGAGGCATATATACGACATCAATATCGTTTCTCGTTAGCAAATTTCCATAACCTATAATTGCTTCACAATTAAATAGTTGAGCAAACTCTTGTGCTTTTTTCGGCGTTCTGCTCGATATGGCAACCAACTCGTAGGCATCCAGAGATTTGATGGTAGGGATGACGGTACGTTTGGCGATATTGGCGCAGCCCATAACGCCGATTTTGATTTTGTTTGACATCTGATTTATATGAATTTGATTGCGGCAATGAGGCTTCTCGCTTGTATATTTATATAATTATTATATTGAATAAATATTTGCAATTGATTGAGGGTCATCCATGTGAAATTTTCTGGAAGGTTCTCGGTATCAAAATTTTCATCTACCTCAATGATAATATTTCGATTTTGCTCTCTGTAGAATCTACCGCCTTCTTCGGATTGGTAGGTGTCGTACCTAACCCCTTTTCCCGATTTGAGTTGTTTTAAAATATAATCTAAATAGGGTACTTCGTATTCATTGAGTCCTTTGCGATAATTTCCTGTGAGGCATTGTACGGTAGGCGCGAGTTCGATGATGTCGAAGTTGCCGGCTTCGAGTTTTGCCTGTACGAGAAAGTGATATACATCGTTTATTTTTTTAACTATAAATGAGATGATACCTTCTTGTGCAGATTCGACGAGGGGCTGCGTCCAGCTTTTTACTTCACGGTTTTCGATGCTTGCGCGGACAGGAACGACTTTGAAGTATTTTTTCTCTTCGTGATAAATGGATTTTTCGTCGCGTATCCAGTCTTTGACCTCACGTAGCGGGATGGTATGGACTTCGAGTTCGTAGGTAGATTTGAGTTCAGTTATCCACGAAATGATGTCTTCCTGCTCGTGTAGGTGGTTTTCATTTTCTACCGATGAGAGTAACATGCCGAGTTCGTAGCCCGAATTATCACTATTGAAGTAGTTATAGGTTTTATAAAAATCAATGACTTCATTGTCGTAATTGCCAAATGGAATACCGGAAATAACGGTGCGAGAGTCCATATTGACGACATTATCATGGCGCAAAAGTTCCTTGATTTGTCCGAGTGTAAGCCAACAGAAATCGTCATAGACCTCAATATCGTCATCCATGAGTTCGATGATAATATTACGATTTCTTTTCTTTATAAATCGCGCTCCCTGCTCTGATTGGAGTTGGTCAAGGATGATTTTTTTGTTACATTTTTTGTCGCCGTTGAAGTATTCGAGGTAGAGGGGTGTTTTGCCTTTATGTACTTTGGTATAGTTACTTTTGGTGGCTTGGAGGGTGGGCGAAAGCTGGACGTAATTGATATTGCCCGGTTCTATTTTGGCTTGCATGAGGAAGTGCAAAATGCCGTCAAACTTCTTTGTGATGATTGCCAAGAAACCGATTTCGGGTTGGTTGATGATGGGCTGCGACCATTCGGGTACTTTGCCCCAGTTGGTTTGTACGTGTATGCCTTGTATGCTAAAAAATTTGCCCGAATCGTGTACGAGGTTGCTCGTTTTGGGGTCAAATCCCCAGTATTGCATCTCGTCAAATGTGATATGATCAATACGTACTTCGACAGCATCTCTGCGTTTTTCAATCCATCGAAAAAAGTCGCTCAAGGGCATCAAAGTGCTATCTTTTACGAGTGCGGATTTAAGGAAGTCTATATTTATACTATTGCTGAATGCCATTGATGGTAAATGAGTAAGACTGAATGAGTAAATGAGTAAATAACTTACTAATAATATTTCATTTAACTTATTTTCAAAATATTATAAATACAATAGAACACCATTTAACGAATTTTTATTTTGGTTTTCTTTTTAACCTCGTAATAATTGTTTCGATTATTGGAGACTACAAGTATCGTGATGTCATAATCTCCTTTTTTAAATTTATTTTTAGGGATTTTCGCAAAAAAACCGGATTTAAGATATTTTTTATTTTTAAATTTGCGAACAAATGCTTGATGTTTTTGCCCGTATTTGGCTTTGAAATATTGGTCATTGATTTTGAGATAGACCCCCGCTGCGGTTCCCTTCCGTGGTCTATCGATGGCAACGCCTTTAATTTCGATAAATTCATTGGTGATGCGTGTGGGGTCTTCGTTTTTTCTGATGTTCGTACCATTGATGAAATGTATGGAGGCGTTTGTGCTTTTTTCTGATTTTTTCAGTTTGTTGATAGCTGGTAATGGTTTGGGCTTGGGTTTCTTCTTTTTTTGTCTATCTTTTTTTATTATTTTATCGGTTTTCTTTTTTTGATTTGTGTCTGGTGTGGAGTCACCACATCCTGCTATGATAAAGCCCAGAAATACTATTGTCAGCAGTATTATTCTATTTCTTCTCATTGTATTTTATTTTTTGTTACGTATTAAAATGGGAACACGATATGATTCACAAAATCGCGTTATGGGTAGTATTAACAATGTCTTCGCCAAATGAAAAATTGATAATTGAGAGTTGATAATTATTTTATTTAAAAATTCGTAAAAATATCATTTTGATTGTATTATAAATTATAATTTTAAATTAATTATTAATTATACGTTTTCAATTCTCAATTTGGCGAACACATTGTATTAATAAGCATATTTTTTATCCAAAAATTCGTCGATAGCATTATCAATTTTCTGTAATTGTTCGGGCGAAAAAAATTCTTTGTGTTCTCCGATTTTACCTTTTCTGGATTGAAAACTATTGACGTTTTGTGGGTTTTTTGTCATTGTCCAGGGGTCGCTATTGGTATTGGATGCTTGCTTTTTTTGCATTTTTTTGATATCACTTGCTCTGATAGCTTCGGAGATAGCATCTTCACTTACCTCCATACCCATAAATTTACACACATTTTTCAGCGTCTCTAAAGGTGCTTTTTTCATTTCTTCATAACTCATTCTGAATATCTGTTCGGGATGCGCCTCAGCGTATTCCAACCATTTATTCATAAAAAAGATAATTTTTTTTATGCCAACAATTTTATTACTTATTAAGTCTTCTTTATCAATACTTTTTACATTGTTCCTCAATTTTATATGATAAAATTGACTAACGAGTACATCTCTAGGATCTCTGTGCAGATAAACTATTTTTTGGGTGGCAAAATCGCTAAAATCGTCTTTTTGAATTTGATGTTCGTCGTGAATAGGTTCTACAGCTTCCCAAGATGATTTGGCATGTGTAGCAAGTATAGATGGAAATCCGTTGTCGGACTCGCCTAATTTTACGAGGGCATCGGAGATGGAAGTTTTTTCATTGATTTCATTTTGAGGGTCGAAGCTTATTTTGCCAAGTTCTGCCAGAATATTTTGCAGCCAAGTTCGTCCTGATTTTGGATAAGATACCAAAATGACATCAAAACTATCAGCAGCAGAGTACTGACGCAGTCGCCCAAAATAAAAAGGAATCAGTTGAGGATTAGTGACTAACGACAGCAACTTGTCTTTGTAATATTGGTAGTATAGACTTTTTTTTGTAAGTGCCATAATTTTTTTTACAAGCCTTGTGTAGGAACGCGAAAAAAATAACTTTACATTCTTGACAGGATATTTTGTTCTCATTTTGCACCTTAAAACTCTGAAAATATCAACATTTATGCGAGTTCTAAAGCCCAAACTGAGAACAAACTCTCTCAGTCAAGAAAGCAAATTTATTTATTTCGCGTTCCATAAGCAGTAAACATTACTGCTTAGTTATTTTATTCTCTGCCATATACCACTTTCTTGATTAAAAAGAAGGTGACTATGAATCGAAACGGAATGACCAAAATAGTTAGCATAAAATCAGAATATTCGAATGTCTGGTCAAATATATATAATAGAATCAACCCCACCAAAAGACCTATAATATAAGATGCATAGTATTTTGCACCATCTCTTACATTTGCTTTTTCTTTAAACGTAAAGCGTGCATTGAGTACGTAAGAGATAAATATACCTACGAAATATACACTAATATATACCGGATAAAGCGGCAGGTGCAAAACCTCTAAAAGAATGTAATTGGAAGATATACCAAATATCGTAGTGAGTACACTAACAGAGCCAAATTTGGATAATTGTGCTATAAGAGCATTAAGTTTGACATTTTTAGTAATCACTCGTATATTGTTTTATACATTTCCATAATATAGATACCGTAAGGTATGCATAAATAATTATTAGTTAATCCAATATCAGTTTTTCATAATAATTCTTGGGTAAAAAGCTGTTTGAATTTAACACTTTCAGAGATACTGAATTGATTATTTAACTCTGATGCGAACCTTATTTTTTTGCTCATAATAGACCTTTCTATCACTCGATACTACACATAAGCTAACCTCGTGGTCTCCTTTCTTGATTTTACCCTGTTCAATGTGTGCGACAAAACCCGCTTTATTATATTTCGGATTCTTGGTATTAGCTACCACTCCTTTGCTAGGCTTTCCATATTTAGCTTTGAAATACTGCTTTCCGATTTTTACATATACATCAGCAGCAGAAGTTTGGTGTGGTCTGTCAATGGCAATACCTTTTATGATAATATCTTGGCTGTTTATCAGGAAAGGTTGTTTAGCTTTAGCTACACTGTTTCCATTAATGTTTTGAATTTTGGCTAATGTTTGTTCGGCAGATTTTTTAAATTTATTCATTGACCATAGTGGCTCAGATTTAGTTTTGTTCTGCCTGTGGTGAATCTTCTCGTCTAATGCGTACTCATATGTTGTATCATCTACTTCATAATGAATTTTCACTTCATAAGTCCCCTCCGGAATATCACTATTTTTAGCCAACACGGCGTAGTGCCTATTGTTTCTGAACTTTGTTGGAGTTAAGCTAAAAACCCGATTTTTATGTTTTAAAATTACACGTACATTTTCATATTTTATTTTTTCATAAAATGCAAAACACACTAAACCAAATTCAGGTTCGTTCATAAATCTAACGAGTTTGATGGTGCTTGGTTTTTGGGCTTTCTTTTTGTAGACGTAGGGGGTCAATGAAGCATTTTGCGACAAATCATTGTAAGTAGCTTTATGAAGAGGCGTATATTTTGCCTTACGAGTCGCTCTTCTTAGCTTCTGAGAATTTTTGTGTATCATGGAATCATAATTATAACCAACTCTTTTTGAAATAGTATTTTGCTCAAAACGCATAAAAAATACAAGTATAACAAAGACACCTATCCCAATTTTAATATATTTAGGGGATAAATAACTATATACTAATGCGATGAGGGACACCATAAAAACGACTGAAAGAGGGTTATAACGTGCAGCCACAGCAGGGAATACTTGTTGACCTCCACTGCGTACGACAGCAGCAATCCCTCCGATTAACATAATATAAATACAGAGGTAAAAAAATGGTGAATGAGTAGTTTCTTGATGTTTGTAAATCAGAAGATACAACAATGTTCCAAGTATAAATATTCCTATTATAACATAAGCTAAAGGTATTGAGCTATAATTAAAAAAAAGAGGTGTGATAGCAGATTGTATAAATACCATCACATAAACCGAATATGACAAAAACGCATTAAAGCTAAAAATAATATCTTTTTGATGAGCCGGATTACCCGGAGTTTTGAAAGAAAGTATAAAGAACAATATAAGCCCGAACACACCCATCATAATCAAGACATAAGAAATATATTTTTTTTCTCTAATCGAGTATAGAACTAAGCCAAATAAAATAATCATCCCCAAAAAAACACCTCCGGCGGAATTGAAAGCAGCGAGTACATAAAATAAGAGCATATACCTCATTTTTCTTTCCGTCATGAAGTAAAGACATAAAAAGGCAAATAGGATATGAAACGGGAATGTGGTGATAAGTATTGTCCAGAAATTGGTCGTCATAGGGACCAGAAATATCGAAAGCATTATTGGCATCAGATACGGATCGTTGTTGCACTTTGCCTTTGCAATACCCGATAATTTGTACCCCATGAACAAATAAGCTAAATTCCCCAAAACAATAAGGAATTTAAAATTGATGACACCGAGCAAAACATACGAAAACAAGCCCAAACAACGTGGGACTATAAGTGTATGTACACCAAAAGTCGGAAAGAAAAAGTAGCGGATAGTATGCCAAAAACCAGATTTGTTTAGAAAATCCTCTTGCAATTGAATTACATAAATCGTAAAATCATCCGGAGCAGCAGGGTGATTAATAGCTCTAAATAATATGATACTCATAAAAACAACACTCATAGCGATGGAACAAGCCATCGCTATTTTTTGGTGTATGTTTTTTTCTCTGAAAGATTGTATAAAGCTATTTAGCATAGTTTGACTTAAACGAATAATTATTCCTTTTCGGGTGATACTTTCGTAAAATTATAAATTTGTTAAAGTGTTGATTATTAATTACATATAAAAATCACTTACGTTTAAATAATTGAAAATAAATTTTAATGAAATTAGATTCTATCACCCGAAAGGGAATAGTTATTTACTTCCAGACATTAGTACTCGCCATGAAGCCTTATTTCTTAGATTTAGTGTTTTGCTTAATTAGATGTGTGTTTAACTTAAGAGTAGGCATGACTGTAAGTGTGTCATAACCAAACCTCTTTACCTTCTTGACACGAGAAGTTGGATAATGCTCCTTTAAGAATCCGAATACATAGTCCAAGTACATTCGATGATAACTTAATGAACACATAAATAATTTATTACAAGTATATAAGAAAGGAACAAAATTGCACGATTGAGTTAAGTAGAATTTAACAATACCTTCCTGAACTCCGGGCCAACTAGGATTGTAATAATCATCAATAAATATCACCCCTTCGTCCTTTACCATTTTCATAGCCAACTTAAAGTCATTTATGGTATGTTCGGGCATATGGCAACCATCAACGCTAAACAAAGTGTAAGTATTTTTCCTTTTTTCTATCATTTCATCTGTCATTCTGAGGCTATCTACAGTGACGGCTTCATAATTACTTACATTATACTTTTTCAGATTTTGTCTAAAAGCTCGTAAGTTGCCTCTTCCGGCATTATCCAGATTAAATCGTTGCATACCGAATACATCAAATGCACAATGCTCTCCTTCACCGTTTTTTGTAAGCGCAAGCCCGATAAAGAATTTTCCGTGATATACCCCTATTTCAGCAACAGGTCCTTTGATATCGTTTTCTTTTTGAAACATATCAATAGGTTCAATACAATTCCATAATTGTGGAATGCACCATCCTTCGACAGTAGTAATTTCGTTCAGATATTTTTTTAAACTCATGATATTCGTATACAAATTACATTATATGTAATTTTCAATTATTAAATAAACTATGTACTTTGATTGATTTGGTAAATCTTCTATCATACTAAATGTTCTGACAGTTCCCGTGCTATTATTTTTTGTACATCAAGCCCAAAAATTGAATGTATTAATTTCAGTTGTTCGTCATTAAAGTTATTAACAAGAAAGAAAGCTCTCTCTCTTTTGTCCTCTCCGGGTATGGCTATTTTCCGGTCATACTTGGTATTGATTTGTTCTAATTTTTGGGTGTATTTTTCTACGAGCTGTGCACATTCGGATGGTGTAAAGATGCCGTATTTTTCTTTTTCATGCTCTGCAAATGTTCTTAGGATTTGCGCTGTGTTTTTAAAAAAAAGTTCCTGATATTCAGCGTGTCGTGCGTGATTTGAGAGCGTATATAGAAGGCTGAGGAGTTTTCTTGTTTTTCGTTGATTAACGAGGGCTTTGGGTACTGTAACAGAAGATTTTGTGATGTAATTAGCCACCTCGGTTACAATATTACTGTTGTAATTGAATACAGTCACTTTAGCACCAAGGTCAAAGGTTTGCTCCACCATTTTTAGATATACCAGCTCACCATTTAAGTTTTGCTCTTTAGTTGTTTTGATACTTGGCAATCGTTTTTTCCACCTTCCTCTACTCCAGGCATTCAATCGCTGAAAAAAATTAGACTCAATGAATTCATCAGCTTTTCTAACCACGATAAGGTACTCCATCTCGCATCCTTTAAGTGCCTTGTTCAGGTACTGGTGCGTTCTCTCTGGGTATCGGTTGAATAAGGGCGTAAAACCTTCACTACTTATGATGATATCCTCCTCTTTCCTGCTGATTTCTTTCAACAAAGTTTTGAAATTTCCCAAGCGAGGTCGATAAAGTTCTTTTGTATGAAAACAAAAAGGGATAGAACGTACCAGATTGTGATGCCCTCTTTCGGGCAATGCTAATCCTTCTTGCGGATAATACAACTGATGACGTTTTAACAGTTCGGGATTGTTATGAAGAAAATATTGAAGTGCACTCGTAGCTGTCTTGGGGTAACCTGTATGAATGAATATTTTTTTCATTTTATGTTTTTGATGTAAAAGGACTTCTATTAAAAATTTGAACCTGTTTTTTGAGATTTTTCATTTGTCCGCAGCTTGCGTAATCATGCTTGCACAGCTTCATGCTTGTGTTCTTCCTGATATACTTTGTGAAAGTAAGCCAGTTCATCCTCCAATCTTTTATACTTGTCATGAAAAGGCATTAGTGCTGTGCCAAGTTCTTCATGTCCGATTTGATCAAGTCCTTTCAAAAATTCGCCGCGTAGCATTTTTTGTACGTTATCCATTCCGGCGTATTCACGGAATTTTTTGTAGTGTTCATTATATTTAATCTCATGCAAGAAAAGGAGGTGATCGACATAATCTACTTTAATTTTCTTGGCTTCGGTTCGCTTGTCGCTCCGATTTTTGTTGCTTTCTGCGCCGCCATGTACACGAAAATATGCCAATGTTTTCTCCAAAAAGACAAAACCTGTATTGGTAGCTACTCGCATAGTAAACTCATAATCAAGCATTTGCGAAATATCTTGATTGTAAGTACCATATTCTTTAAAAATATCTCTGTGGAGAAGTAAGCAGGTGGGTTCGCCCAAGAAATTGACAAATAATCTGTCATTGATTAATATCGACAATTCTTGTGCGCTAACGAATTGTTGCTTTTCAATGAGTTGTTCTGCTTTTACAACATCTTTTTGGAAAAATTTGCGAATATTGGGCGCAGCATTGAATTCGATAATGAAATTTCGACGACATACTGCAATTTTCGACTGATGTTCTTGGCAAGCAGTGTACATTCTTTCAATACAGTCAGGGGTCAATACATCATCTTGAAAAAGAAACTTAATCCAATCTGACGTTGCTTGCTCTATACTGTTTAGCCAATTGCCCACCAGCCCCAAGTTTTTTTCATTTTGCAATACACGTACTCTATCGTCAATTGAAGCATATTCTTGGGCAATTGCCATAGTATCGTCTGAAGAACAATCATCAACGATGAGTATTTCCGTATTGTAGTAAGTTTGGTAGAGTGCAGAATCCAAACACTCGCGAAGGTACTTGGCACCGTTGTAAGTAGGGATGCAAATACTGATTAATTCATTCATTCCAGTGGACATAATGATTGATGATATAGGATGATGATGAATAGGAAAACTCTTATACTTTTCTATTCATTAATAAAATAATTTCTTTCACTGAGGGGAAGGATGTTTGAATTCTCTTTAACTCAATCTTATCATTAAATCAAAAAGATTGAGATGTAAACTAATTCACATTACGTGTTATCTACATATACTTCATGCGGAGTGAAATATTTAGTATCCTGATGATATGCCTGATAGCGTAAATAAAATAATTTTTCTACAAAATCATACAACCGCATATCATATTCATTGATTTCCTGAATTTGCCGGATAATTTCAGGTTTTATTTCCGCCTTTCCTTTATTACCCAGATTCCTATTTTCCATAGGAAATTTTCTTTTCCACTGAATCCACTCAGGAGCGTATTTGTCGAGTATGTCAAGAGATTTTTCCATATCTTTAAGCAAACCGAAACAGGCATAATGACGTTCTATGTTGTAAACTGCCAATTTATAATGATCTACATTGACTGGATTCTTGATATTATTGGCGACATAATTGACCTGAAGATTGGCTAAGGTGGTCATTATCTCCCGTCGTTTGGATTCATCAAGGTCGTTGAGTGAGACACCTTTGCAGTTACCATACCCCATTTTATAATAGAAAAAATTATAATGTGAGACAAATCGTGCAACAGGTTCTCGGAAAATCGTGTAATAAAATGGCTTAGTCATTCCAAGTCGATAACGCCTATGTACATTGAATTTGGAATGGTCGGCAACCACTTTAAGGCCTATATTTCTCAAAGCCTTAAGTTCTACAGCTTCTAATTGAGAGATATTTTTGTTATTTTTAATCCCATTGAATCCGGGAGCATACACTCTCTCCGGGGCAATATCACTTGCTACACAGGATTCTATAACGTATTTTCTAAAACTGCTTCCACCGCATTTGGGAATGTGTGAAAAAATAAATGTATCGTAATCTCTGATTGTCATGTTTCCTATGTTTGGTCACTTGAATGTCAGGTTTTCTGAAGTCCTCAGCTAATCGCTTCGTAACCGGGTGTTACTTCTACCGCTTAGTCAAAAAAATGACTGACATCATAGCAAGATTTTGTAATAATACTGCTGTGTTTGAGTGTATCAATTGAAATATTATTGTTGTGAGTAGTATTTTTAACCAACTTACTTTTCTATTTTTTTGCCAAAATGACCATTACATCCGACCCAAGTATACCAAAGGGAAGTGACCATACAAAAGTGGATTTGACCTCGCTGAAACCTGCCTCGCGCAACTCATCCAACATTTCCCAACCGAAGTGCTGATAACACAGTGAACCTCCTTTTGGTCCGGCAGGAGTATTGTAGTATATCGGGTCTGCATTGTGCTGGAGGCTGCCATCTTCTTTGACAATAGTTCGCAAGTTATTATACTTTCTGTTCAGTTCAAAGGGAACGGTCATGATTGCCCAACCCTCATCCTTTAAACATCTATGTATTTCTCTGAAACACTGCTTGTAATTCGGGAAAAATTGCAGGACTTCAAGCGCGATAAACAAGTCGAACTGCTTTTTCTTATAGCTAATCTGCGATAAATCTTCATGGCGAATACCATCTTTAACTTTGCCGCTTTTTATTCCCGGTCCTTTGTATTCGCTACCCGTTACATCTTTATATTTCTCTTTATAATATTTAAAAAACGGGGTAACTTGCTGGGTAAAAAACATGTTGACCTTATCCGCATCTTTGCCCTCCATATACTTATTAATGAGGGTAGCGACTGCCCGAAGTCGGCTGTTAGTACCGGTTTTTTCACAATACAGGCTTTCTCTGTAATTCGGAAATGGCGTGCCTCCAAAATTATATGGGCGGTCTTTGCTAACATTAAATGTAGTCGGCTCCTCAAGCATCGGATGGTAGCCCGGCAAGTCAAAAGCATCAGGGTTTTGTTCACTTAAAATACGCTCCACCGCAAATCTTTTTCGAAGAACACTAATCATATCATGGAGGAAAATCTTATACTCGGCATGAGACGCTACGAAGTCGAAGTGGGGTTTGAGTGGATTGGTACGAGTAATTTGTGTGCCATTGAGCAACATTCTGCCGAGTGGGTCTTTGTAACGTGCTTTTAAGCTATTTTCAATATCCTGCAATGTCGTCTTCTCCAATCCCCAACGAATACCATTGGCTTTGCCACGGTGCTTTTCCATGAATTTAAGAAAGTTAATTTCCTGAAAAGCCTTGAACCCCGAATCTGTATCAGTACCGGAAGTGCCGCCTTCGTCATGATAAATAACGGAGTGGGGCGTCACGACAGTTCTGATGGCATGTTCCCAAGCTGTATAGCAATAGTCACTGTCTTCGCAGTAGCATGGGTGAAATTGCAAATCGAACACTCCAATTCGCCGGATGGTACTTCTTTTGACATAAAAAGAACAGCCGGATACATAGCCTGTGTCGCGAGTATGGTTGTATTCGTCTTTGTTGGGGTCTTGGAATTTACCGATATTATTGCCTGTACCGTTGGCGTAGAGTTCGGAGCCAAACTCCTGAAGACGTCCATCAGGGTAGAGTATTTTAGAACCGACAATACCAATATTTTTTGAGGTGTAAGCGGCATCATGTAAAGCGGTGAGCCAGTTTGGAGTGACATATACATCATTGTTGACCAATACAACATCATTTTCAGGGAACATTTGCATCATCTTATTATTCGGGATAACAAACACCTCATTATCTTTGGAAAGTATTGGAACAACACGCTTATCTTTTAGGGCGAGGTCAGAGAGATACCGCTGTGTACCGTCTTGACAACCGTTGGAGTGTACGAGAATTTTGTATTTGGGATAACTTGTATGTTCGATAATAGATTCGATACAACGCTTGACAAGTTTGAGTCGATTCCATGTAACGATGCAGATGGAGATTTCCGTAACAATCGAATCTACCATGCGTTGCTTGACCACGTCCGAACCAACAAGGGTAAAGAGTTTTTGTTGTGCGGCGGCGGTCATGGCTGCCATATCATATTCGCGGCGCATGGCTTTTATAGTGAGGGCTGCCATTTCTTGAATGTCGTTGGAAACCAAGCCGCTGATGCCTGTTTCGAGTCGAATCCCCTCATTGCCAATGTCATTGGTAATAATAGGTAACATATAGGCAATCGCTTCGCAGATTTTACCTTTGATACCTGCTCCCGCCAACAAAGGAATGACCGTAACGAAACTTTCGGCATAGAGTTTAGGAAGGTCTTCTTCTTCGATGTATCCTCTGAATTCTACTCCTTCATGGTCTGCTAATGCACGCACTTCGTCGGGAGCATGTGCGCCTGCAATGAGGACTTTGGCGTCGGGAATTTCTTGTCGAACTAAGGGTAATATTTCTAGCGCGAGTATCTTAATGGCAGAGATATTAGGTACATGACGATAGCCCCCAAAGAAAAGAATATTATTAGTTCCCGAATCAGTGTATTGGTCGGTTTCGGCATCATGAACATTGGACACCACACGCACATCTGCTTCGGGGATTTCCAGAATGATAGCCTGTTTATCTTCCTCTGTCACTGCCCATACGATGTCTCCTTTTTTGTAATTGTCTATCTCACCTTCCTTGGCAAGCATGACATTATTCATGATAAGTCCTTCTTCTATACCAACCAGTCTTTCGAGGCGTACCCAGTGTACATCTACGGTGTCAAAGATGATTTTTGCATTGGGATAAAACTGAGTAAGTACTCTTGACGTATAGTAAGTATCGTACCAAGCGTATATAATTGCATCCACTCTTTCCGGCAGTTGTGCGCGGATGTCTTCGTGGTCATATTCTTGGATATTAATGTCATGCAGGAAGGGTGATTCGAGTACGTGAGCACCGAGTCGTTGTAGTTCTTTAATATGGCGTTCAGGTTTTTCACCGAGCGTAAATAGGTACATATCAAATTCCTGCGCCATAAGCGCAACCATTCGCGTGGCACGTTTGCCACCACTTGATGTGTCATAATCCGGCAAATTAGGAGAAACAAATATGACAACTTGCTTTTGTGGAGCTTGAGGTTTGGGCGGAGTGTCAACGGGCTGTGCCTCAGTAGGTACAATCTGCTCCTGTACATCCTGTGGGGCTACCTCTGCAACAACTTGCGGTGGTGCTTCCTGTTGCGGTGCTTCAACAATTTCTTGGGTTTGAGGCATGGGTATGTCAACTACGTTTTGCGGTAGCCCCGGAGGTGTAGGTGGTGGCGGTTTAGCATTGCCGTTGACTAATAAATTGCGAAAATTTTGGGCAATTTTTGCCGGACTTTCATGGCGAAGGGCATGACGGAAGGTTCTAAAATTCTTTCTGTTGAGATGTCCGATAAGTTTACTCGGACGCTTGATACCTTCCAACAGTATGGTGCCAAACAACCAAGTGGTGTTTTTATTATTGTTGTTCTCGCTTTTATTCGGTTCTACTAAGGAAATAATGGGGCGAGGACGACCGTTATTATTTTCCTGTACTAATAATTTCTTAAAATCATCTAGTCGAAGTTGGTAGTTAGCTATTGTACCTTCTCTGATTTCTACCTGACTGTGCAAGTTACTGATTTCTCGCTCTCTGATGAGAATTTCTTGGGATTGTACCTCAATTTGTTCTGTCTTTTGGGTGATAAGTTCTTCTTTAGTTTGGAGAAGGCTTCTTTGTGCATCCAATTCACCTCGGAGTTGGTCAAGTAAGGTGCTTTGTTGGGAGAGGTATTTATCTTTTTCAAGGAGAGTCTGTTTTTTCAGTTCAACTTCTTTTTGTACCGATTCTATACCCAATTCTTTTTCCTTTATAGAGCCTTGCAGTTCACTGATGCGTTTTTCTTTTTCCGATATGAGCGTATTTTTGAGTTCGGCTTCTTTGTATGCCGCCAAAACTGCTTGTTCTTTCTCGCGAATGTTTTGAGTAATATCTTTGATGTCGCGCTCTCGCTGTGCCAATACAGTTTCTTTCAGTTCAATGTCTTTTTTGTAGGTGATGGCGTTAATTTCGTTTTGTCTTGACGTACTATCTAATAGTTTTATGGCATTTTCGCGCTCATCAATAAGTTTATTTTTAAGTTCAACATCTTTCTTAATGGCAGTCAGTTCAGTCTCTTTTTCGCGCAACAAACGACTCAATTCCTCGATGCGGCGTTCTTTGTCAACTATCTCACCAATTTTTTTATCCCTCTCGGTTATTACGGTGCTTTTAAACTCAACATCTTTCTTAATTGCAATCAATTCACCTTCTCTTTCACGCAATAAACGATTCAATTCCTCGATGCGGCGTTCTTTGTCAACTATCTCACCAATTTTTTTATCCCTCTCGTGAATGATGTCATTCTTGTGTTCAATCTCTTTCTGTACGCCTACAAAATTGATTTCCCGCTCTTGCAATAAGCGTTTGAGTTCATCAATTCGCTGTTCTTTTTCAACGATGCTGTTTTGACAAATTTCAACCGCCTGTTGCGCTTTCAACATTTCGTTTTCCTTACTTCGAAGAATATGTTGCAATTCATCAATGCGTTGTTCTTTTCCTAAAATTAATTCTTTGAAAATTTGGTTGTGTTCGGCGGATATAGATGGATTCGTTGTAGCAGACATATCAAGTTCTGTTTTTTGTGCGGCAGTTTGTACCTCGGCTATTTTATTTTCGAGATTCAGTAAATGTTCATTTTGTCTTTCTTCTTTGATTTTGAATACTTCACGCTGATTTTCTATGATATACGGATAGGCATTTTTGCCAAATGCAATATAATCTGCGTTAATAATGATTTTGACGGGATTATCATCACTATTGATATCAAGCGTAATATTGGGATCGCCCGTATCAAAAATAATTAAATCATTATGCCTTTCGAGCGCATTATCATCACGGGTAGATACTTCAAAACTTTCTCCCTCTGTAGGTATGATTTCTATTACATGAATGTACAGTGCTACAATACTATTGGAAGGGTCAAAACGTAAGGCACGGATCTTCTTATAGTTTTGCAACTCAAATACCAAAAAGTATTCACCTGTATTGATGTCTTTCTTGATGGATTCTTCTTCGTTGAATCCGGCTCCGGTATCTACAAATAATTGAGCGAAATAATTGTCCATGCTGATTTTTGTATTTCCATGTACGGCTTGACAAAGACTGCAAATTTAATACAATGCAACGAAATATTCTAAATAATGCCAATTATGAGTCGAAAAAAATAACTAAGTCATTGAGTAGATTATTTACTTCGTGTTCTTCTCTAAACACCGTATCTTCGTGCAGTCTATTAAATTTACAGTTTTATCAAGTCTATTTATTAAGTAACGAGTACATTTACCATTAATGAATAATAAAAAAATATTTGAGGAATACTATTACTTTATCCACCTCCCAAAAACAGGAGGGACGTCATTTCGGAATATGTTGTACAAGCAATTCCCACAAGAGGTGATCTATCCTAATTTGAAAGATATCACAGCAAATGGTGGACGTTATCCATCCCATAGAGATGCTATCAAAACCCTAAAAAGTGGGCGCAACATTCAATTTTTAATGGGGCATTATCCTTTTGTGATCGGTGAACAATTGCCTAAAATGCCTCAACACATTGTTTTTTTACGCGACCCCATCAAGCGTGCTATCTCCAATGTGTACCATCTTCAACATAACAACCCAAATTTTAAAGATGTGTCTGCACAGGCTATCATTGAGTCGGCTTTTCCACAAGTCAATAATTTTCAGGTGCGTTTTATGGGAGATGTACGTTCCCGACCGGACAGACTGTACACCGCCGAAACCAAATTCGGAGCAAAAGCACTTATCATGGCTAAAAAAAATCTGGACGCCTGTGCTTTTGTTGGTTTCACAGAGCATTTTAAAGCATCGGTGAAAATACTTGAAAAAAAATTTGATTGGAAGTTAGGAAGGAAATTAAAAAAAAATAAGACTTGGCAACGACGCGAACCTATCCCCGACGATGCCCTCCGTAAACTCATCGAATTCAATCAACTGGATATGGAATTGTACAACTATGCCATCGAAAAATACCAATCACTTATTTTTCCGCTTTAATCTGGCGCGGCGAACTCGTTTCATGAGTTCCTGATAAGCGGCAATGACCTCTTTAGGTGTTCCTACTTTATGAATCATTCCCTGTTCTATCAATATCACCCTGTCGCAGTGTTTGCTGATAGTTGCCAGTTGGTGGCTGACGTGCACTATAGTGCGTCCTTCAATAAAAGATTTGGCAAAAATCTCTTCCGACTTCTTCCTGAAATTCGCATCCCCTACCCCACCGAAAAACTCATCCATCAAGAAAATATCTGCATCCGCATGTACGGCAATCGCAAAACCCAAACGACTTCTCATACCTCGCGAATAGAACTTGACTGGTGTATCTACAAATCGCTTAAGTTCGGCGAATTCAATGATTTCATCAAATTTTTCATTCACCTGTTTAGAGGTCAATCCCAAAATAGAAGCATTGACATAGATATTGTCACGAGCAGTTATTTTTGGGTCAAACCCCATACCGAGCGACATACGCATCATACGCCCCTGTGTAGTAACCTCACCGCCTTTATCCGGGCGTATCGCGCCCATGATAATTTTGAGCAATGTAGATTTACCACTGCCGTTCCTGCCAATAATACCCAGAAATTCGCCTTTGCGAACCTCCAAATTGACATCTTTTATAGCTATGATTTGTTTTTTGCCGTTACTCGAAAACATCCCAAACACCTTCTCGCGTATCGAATCCGCTCCTTTTTCTCTAACATAAAATGTTTTGTTCACATTTTTCATGCGAATGACCACCTCTTTCCCATCCAAATCTCGTGTATGAGATACTTGTTCTTTCGATTGGGAAGGCGGGGATTTTGATTGGTTGGCATCCATGCTAAAAAAATTTAGGGGCATTCAAATGATAAGCCCAAATTCGAGTTTACAATTTTTCAACAGCTTTGTGGGCATAAGTTTTGTACAAATAAATAGCTATTACCAACAAAACGATGGCATACAACATATCATAAATCAGAAAGTTGTATAATGGAGGTTGCCCGTACAACACTGTTTCGCGGATATTAATTACAATACCCGCCATAGGATTGAGGTATGCCAAAACATAGAACCTTTCTAACATCGCTTCTTTAGGATAGATGATAGGTGTGAGCCAAAAGCCCGCCAAAATTACCACATCCCAAAAATGTTCGATATCTCTGAGGTAAATATTGATAGTTGCTAATAAAATACTCACAGCCAAGACCAAAATAAAAATATTCAACACCAATAAAGGGAAAAATAATACAGTCATCTTGATCGGGATGAAAAAGAGCAAATGAATAATTGCATAAGCTGCCAAATTGTACATAAAAGCAAAAAACACACTCAAGATGGCAGAGATAAAAAGATCCAATTGCTCAAACTGAATACTCTCAATAAGATACTTTTTTTGCTTCAGTAAATTAATTCCCTTTTTTGTGCCTTGTGCAAAAAATAGCCAGGCAATGAGTCCTGAAAACAGATATAATGCAAAGTTGGGAACACGATTGCCTATTAGGTGCGTAAAAACGAAATAGTAAATCACCAACCTGAATAGCGGGTTAATCATAGCCCACAGAATACCCAATCCATGGTCATAGTATCGCTTCTTAAAGTCAATTCTAGCAAGCAGCCATATCCGCTCTAAGCGATTGTTATTTGATAGTAATTTTGCAAACAATATATAGTGATTCGTGATTCATTAATTCGCAATTCGTCAATACCTCTAACGCATTACAAGTACAATCATTTATGGGAAAATTATTTTTAGAACAAAAGACAAAGGTAGTGCAATCCCCTTACAATGTGTTCGCCGATTATGAATTATGAATGATAAAAAATGTATGTTTCATAATTTGGTGAACACATTGCCCTTAATTATCTGTTTCAGAAGACGCATTTTAACGCTAAAAGTAACAGAAAAGCTATTCCAAATTGGATATAAAAAATAAAAACTTTCCATTACATTTGTACTATGAACAGCACGATTCAAAATAAACGTCTCCGTACTTTAATATCATGCAAAAGTAGTACTTTTTTGATACTTGTACTGTTTTTAGCTTCTTTAACTTCTTGCGAAGCACAACCTGCTCATTCCGAAGAAAAGACCTACACACGCGCTGATACACTACGCGGCGCACTACGCGCCGAGCGTACCTGTTACGATGTCATTTATTATGATTTGAATGTAAAAGTAATTCCTGATAAAAAGGCAATTGAAGGAAGCAACAAAATCGTCTATAAAGTCGAAAATGACTTTAAAACGCTACAAATTGACCTATTCAGAAACATGGAAATCGAAAAAATCGAGTCAGGCGGCACAGCACTTGAATTTCGACGCGAGTATGATGCTGTTTTCGTGGAATTTCCTGATAATCAAACAAAAGGCACAAGAGGCGAAATAGAAATTTTTTATTACGGAAAACCTATTAAAGCTCAAAATGCACCCTGGGACGGTGGTTTTGTGTGGCGCAAAGATGATAACGACAAGGACTGGATAGGTATAGCCTGTGAAGGCATCGGCGCAAGCCTTTGGTGGCCCAATAAAGACCACCTTAGCGACGAGCCGGATAGTATGCGAATCCGCTGTGCTGTACCCGATAATTTGGTCGCGGTAGCCAATGGAAACCTCGAAAAGACGCAAGATTTAGAAGGTGGTTTCCGGCGTTATGATTGGTTGGTCAGCTATCCGATTAATAATTATAATGTCTCGCTCAATATCGGTGATTACATCAATCTGCACGGCACTTACACGGCTGCTGATGGCGACAAATTGGATTTGGATTACTACGTACTTTCCTATAATCGCGACAGAGCAGCAGCGCATTTTGAGGAAAATGTTCCGGATATGTTAGCGTGTTTTGAGCAGTATTTTGGCAAATATCCCTTCTGGCGTGATGGCTACGCGCTTGTAGAAACGCCCTATCTCGGCATGGAACACCAATCCGGCATCGCCTACGGCAACGACTATCAAAATGGCTACAATGGACGCACAATGGCAGGTTTGGAATTTGACAATCTACTCATACATGAAACCGGACATGAATATTTTGGCAATAGCATCAGCGCACACGACCACGCGGAACTATGGATACACGAAGGCTTTACGGTTTATCTTGATGCTTTATATGTCGAATGTCGATTTGGTTATGAAGATGCTTTGAAATTTTATAAAGCAGGAAGAAGTACCATACGTAATGCTGTTCCTTTGGTGGGTCCTTTGCATGTCAATTATCAGGACTGGAACGATAGTGACATCTATTATAAAGGCGCGTGGATATTGCATACACTCCGAAATATCATGGATGATGACGAAAAATGGTTTGCACTCTTGCGTTCTTTTTATGAGGAAAATAAATTATCAGTGATAGATTCGCAAACTTTTATCGACCATGTAAATCAAGAAACAGGCAAAGATTACACCTTGTTTTTTGACCAATATTTGCATCATGCACGTATCCCCGAATTGCAATATAATTTGAAAAAACGCGGTAGAAATTTACAAGTCAAATACCGTCTTCAATCCAATGTAGAAGGCTTGGAAATGCCTGTAAAGATTGGAGAAAAGGACAATTATACCAACATCAACGCCACCTCTGAATGGCAAACTATCAAACTAAAACGCCTCAAAAAAGGCGATTTTCATGCCGCGACAGAATTATACTACATTCGCGCCAGAGAAATTACAAGTTACGAGTAGGCGGGTTACGAGTTACGGGTTATTTTATATTTCGCTTCGCGAAATAACCCGCAACCCGCAACCCGCAACCCGCAACTCGTAACCCGCAACTCGCAACTATGTACCAACTACTCAAACCACTTCTTTTCCTTTTAAAACCCGAAACGGCACATACTTTTACAGTTCGTTTGTTTCGCGTATTATTGGCAATTCCTTTTGGGAAATTATTGGTCAAAAAAAATTATACTTATGAAAATGAACGACTTAGGCGCGAATTATTTGGCTTGACGTTCAAAAATCCGGTAGGATTGGCGGCGGGTTTTGACAAGGATGCGAAGTATGTAGATGCAATGGCAAAACTGGGCTTCGGCTTTATCGAAATCGGAACGGTAACACCCAAACCACAGGTCGGCAACCCGCGTCCGCGCCTATTTCGTTTGCGGAAAGATGAAGCATTAATTAATCGAATGGGCTTCAATAATGAAGGCGTGGAAGCGACCGTAAAGCGATTGAAAAAACCGCGCCCGGAGGGTTTGATTATCGGTGGAAACATTGGCAAAAACAAAGTCACGCCCAATGAGCAAGCCGAAAAAGATTATGTGATTTGTTTTGAAGCCTTACATCCTTATGTTGATTATTTCGTGGTGAATGTCAGCTCGCCCAATACGCCCGGGTTACGCGATTTGCAAGATAAAGAACCACTTCAAAAACTACTCAATCGCCTGCAACATTTAAATCAAACTAAAACGCATCCCAAGCCCATTCTACTCAAAATCGCTCCCGACCTTACCGACCCACAACTCGATGATATTGTGGAAATTATGCAAACTACGGGCATCGCAGGACTGATAGCCACCAACACCAGTATCAGTCGTGACAGGCTGCGCGAATCTCCGAAAAATATCGAACAAATCGGCAATGGCGGCTTGAGTGGTCAGCCACTAAAAAGTCGCGCTACGGAAGTCATTCGTTACCTTTCCAACAAATCAGGCGGTGCATTTCCTATTATCGCCGTAGGCGGTATTGCTTCCGGCAAAGATGCACAAGAAAAACTCGACGCAGGGGCTTCGCTGGTGCAAGTTTATACGGGCTTGGTGTATGAAGGTCCGGCTTTGGTGAAGCGGATTTGTGAGGAGTTGGTGGCTCGCAGTCCGCAGTCTGTAGTCCGGCGGTGACGAATGTCATATTGTTTCACGCAGAAAGGCTTCAACTTTAAATTGGGGTTCATACTACAATGCCTTCGCCAAATTGAGAATTGAGAATGTATAATTCAATGTCTTCGCCAAATTATGAATTATGAATGAATTTAAATTCTACTTTGTTTTTTATTGATAATAAATTTCTTACAAATTATACATTTTT
>ENA-ORXR01001176-ORXR01001176.1-marine-metagenome-genome-assembly--contig:-NODE-1176-length-28977-cov-4.475882_pt1 | contig 28977 bp, 26 predicted proteins | sample MGYA00237866_ERZ511479 | MGnify/ENA metagenome assembly ERZ511479
GCTGCGCGACTTCACGCTTGGTTTTGTGAAATCCGCCGAGAAGCATCCCGATGCGGACCGTCTGCGCGTGTGTCAGGTGGAGACGGACGAGGGCGTGCAACAGATCATTTGTGGCGCGCCCAATGCGCGCGAGGGGATCACCGTCGTGATCGCCAAGCCCGGCGTGTATGTGCCCGGCATCGACACGACCATCGGCGTCGGCAAAATCCGCGGGATCGAGAGTTTTGGCATGATGGCCTCCGAGCGGGAGCTGGAGCTGAGCGACGAGCATGACGGCATCATCGAGCTGCCCTCGGGCAATGTGGGCGACAGTTTCACCGATTGGCTGGCGCAGAACGATCCGTCCAAAGTGGACCCCGTGATCGAGATCGCAATCACCCCCAACCGCCCCGACGCGCTGGGCGTGCGCGGCGTTGCCCGCGATCTGGCAGCGCGCGGGCTTGGCACGCTCAAACCCCGCGATGTGGGCGAGGTGGCGGGCAGCTTTCCCTGTCCGGTATCCGTCAGCATCGACGCGGACACGCGCGACCAGTGCCCTGTGTTCTATGGCCGTGTCATTCGCGGTGTGAAGAACGGCCCCTCGCCCGCGTGGTTGCAGGACAAACTGCGCGCGATCGGCCTGCGGCCCATCAGCTTTCTGGTGGATGTGACCAACTTCTTTACCTTTGACCGCAACCGCCCGCTGCACGTCTTTGACGCGGATAAAATCAACGGTGACGCCCTGCGCGTGCACCGCGCAAAAGGCGGTGAGACGCTGCTGGCGCTGGACGACAAGGAATACACCCTGGGCGAAGGCATGACCGTGATTTCGGACGCACAAGAGGTCGAGAGCCTGGGCGGCGTGATGGGCGGTGCCGCAACAGGCGTGAGCGAGGAGACGGTAAATGTCTTTGTCGAAGCGGCCTATTTCGATCCGGTGCGGACCGCCTACACGGGCCGCGCGCTCAAGATCAACTCCGACGCGCGCTACCGGTTCGAGCGCGGGATCGACCCTGCGTGGACACCTGTGGGCATCGAACACGCGACCCGCATGATTATGGATGTCGCGGGCGGCGAGGCGTCAGAGCTGGTGATCGCGGGCAAGGTGCCCGACACCTCGCGCGCCTACCGTCTGGACGCGCAGCGCGTGATCTCGCTGGTGGGGATGGACATCCCCGAGGCAACGCAGCGCCAGTCGCTGACCGCGCTGGGCTTTCGCCTTGAGGGGGACATGGCCCATGTGCCCAGCTGGCGCCCCGATGTGCAGGGCGAGGCCGATCTGGTGGAGGAGGTCGCGCGCATCGCGTCGCTGACCAAGCTGGAGGGCCGCCCGCTGCCCCGTCTCACGACTGGCGTGCCGCGCCCCGTGATGTCGCCTGCGCAACGGCGCGAGGTCGCCGCACGGCGCACCGCAGCGGCGCTGGGCTACAACGAATGTGTGACCTACAGTTTCATCGACCAGCCCTCGGCGGCGCTGTTCGGGGGCGGCACTGAGGCGACGCGGCTGGAAAACCCGATCAGCACGGACATGAGCCATATGCGCCCCGCGCTGCTGCCCGGCCTGCTGCAAGCGGCGGCGCGCAATCAGGCCCGCGGGTTCAACGACATGGCCCTGTTCGAAGTCGGCCCTGCCTTTAGCGGCGGAGAACCCGGCGAGCAGCACCTGCTGGTCAGTGGCTTGCTGGTCGGGCGCACCGGTCCCAAGGATGTGCTGGGGGCCGCGCGCGATGTCGATGTGTTCGACGTAAAGGCCGACGCGGAGGCGATCCTTGCCGCCATCGGCGCACCCGCCAAGACGCAAATCCTGCGCGGGGCGGACGACTGCTGGCACCCCGGTCGCCACGGGCGGATTTGTCTGGGGCCGAAAAAAGTGCTGGGTGTCTACGGCGAGGTGCATCCGAAAATTCTGGCGGCGATGAACGTCAAGGGACCGGTCATGGCCTTTACCCTATGGCCCGATGCCGTGCCGCAAAAACGCAAGGGCGGCGCAACGCGTCCCGCGCTGAGGATCAGTGATCTACAGGCGGTGGAGCGTGATTTCGCCTTTGTCGTGGATGCGGATGTCGAGGCGCTGACGCTGGTCAACGCCGCGATGGGCGCCGACAAGACGTTGATCGAGGATGTGCGCGTGTTTGATGAATTTGTTGGCGGCAGTCTGGGAGAGGGCAAAAAATCCCTCGCGCTGACGGTGAGGTTGCAGCCTGTCGAGGCCACGCTGAAAGACGCGGACATCGAGGCGGTGGGCGCAAAGGTCGTCGAGAAAGTGACCAAGGCCACAGGCGGCACCCTGCGCGGATAAACACGGGCAGCAGCACGCGGTGCTGGTGTCGCAATGAGTTTAGTGGAAAAATGAAGAAGCGGACGGGATGCGCGCCGCGAGAGAGGGTTTGCGATGTTGAAAGTGTATTTGTCGGGCGAGATTCACACGGATTGGCGCGAGCAGATTACGGCAGGCGCTGCGGGTCTGGATCTGGTGTTTTCTGGGCCTGTGACGGATCATGCGGCCAGCGATGATTGCGGGGTTGCCCTGTTGGGCGCCGAGGCGGACAAGTTCTGGCACGACCGCAAGGGTGCACAGATCAACGCGATCCGCACGCGTAAAGGGATCAGCGATGCGGATGTCGTCGTTGTCCGTTTTGGCGCGCAGTACAAGCAATGGAATGCGGCGTTTGATGCGGGGTTTGCTGCTGCATTGGGTAAGTCGTTGATCATTCTGCACGAGCCGGATCACGCGCATGCGCTCAAGGAAGTGGATGCGGCCGCACTGGCCGTGGCCGAGACGCCTGCGCAGGTGGTCGGGATTTTGCGGTATGTTCTGGACGGAACGCTGTCTGCCTGAGGGCGTGAGTCTGCGGGCGCTTGTGCCGTGATAGCGCCCGCGTCGCAGATGAGGACAGGGCCGCCTAGCTGCGGGGTGGAGTTTGACGGCCCTTTTGCACGGCGGGGCGGGCAAGGAACCGGTCAAGATAGGCGACCAGATTGGGGTGGTCCGACCAGCCCAGCCTGTCGCGCACGCCGTAAAATTCCAACGCTGCCAGCCACGGCCCGATTGCGATATCTGCAATGGTGAAATGCGCACCGATGATCCAGTCCTTGCCTTCCAGCGCCCCTTCGAGCACGGCAAGCAGGCGCGCGGCCTCGTCGAGGTAGCGTTGCTGGGGGCGTTTGTCCTCCCACTGTGATCCCGCGAATTTCGTGAAGAACCCCATCTGCCCCAGCATCGGCCCCAGCCCGCCCATCTGGAACATCAGCCATTGGAGGGTATGGGCCTTGTCGGTTGCCGTTTTACCCGTCAGCTTGCCGGTTTTTTCAGCCAGATAGATCAGAATTGCGCCGCTCTCGAACAGGGCGATGCCGGTGCCGTCCGGTCCATCGGGGTCGATGATGGCGGGGATTTTGTTGTTGGGGTTGAGGGCGAGAAACTCGGGGCTTTTTACATCGGCATCCGACAGGGTCACGGTATGGGCCTCATAGGGCAGGCCCAACTCCTCCAGCGCGATAGAGACTTTTACGCCATTGGGCGTGGGGAAGGAATAAAGCTGGATGCGGTCGGGATGCGCCGCTTTCCACTTTGTGTTGATGGGGTGTGAAGCGAGGTCAACCATAAGGTGCAGTCCTTTTGAATTTGACCATAACTAGCATCCTTTCCCCACAAATACAGGCTGGTCGCTGTGCAATCATGTGCTAGGGGCTGTGCAACGGTGCGACCGGCGGAAAATGGAAAACGTCGATGCCCCGGACATGTAACTTAGGGACTAAATTTATGCTTAACGAATTCAAAGATTTCATCGCCAAGGGCAACGTCATGGACATGGCTGTCGGTATCATCATCGGCGCGGCCTTCACGGCGATCGTCGGCTCGCTGGTGGCTGATCTGATCAATCCGCTGATCGGTCTGTTCATGGGTGGCGTTGATTTCGCCAGTCTGTCTGCTTCGTTTGGTGAGGCTGAATTCACTTATGGTAACTTCATCATGGCGATCATCAACTTTGTGGTCATCGCATTTGTTGTCTTCATGCTGGTGCGCAGCGTGAACAAAATGAAGGAAGCCGAAGAAGAGACCCCTGCCGAACCCGCAGGCCCGACACAAGAAGAGCTGCTGGCGCAGATCCTTGTGGCCCTCAAAAAGTAATCACGCATCACCGTGTGTGTGACAGAAAGGCCCGCCGATACTGGCGGGCCTTTTTGCGTTTCAGGATTTGAGCGCAAGCTGCGGCGAGAGCACGTCCATCCCCAGCGCCTTGCCCACCGCATAATATGTCAGCTGACCCGCGTGGACGTTCAACCCGTCAAGCAGATGTGGATCATCGGCGCAGGCCTGCTTCCAGCCCTTGTCGGCGAGGGCCAGCATGAAGGGCATCGTGGCGTTGCCCAGCGCGATGGTGGACGTGCGCGCAACCGCGCCCGGCATGTTGGCCACGCAATAGTGCATGATCCCGTCCACGTCATAGATCGGATCCTGATGCGTCGTGGCGCGTGACGTCTCGAAACAACCGCCCTGATCAATTGCCACATCGACCAGCGCCGCACCCGGCTTTAGCTCGGACAATTGTGCACGGGTGATCAGCTGCGGGGCCGCGGCCCCCGGGATCAGGACTGCGCCGATAATCAGGTCTGCCTGTCGGGCCAGCTCGATCGTGTTACCCGCCGAGGCAAAGCTGGTTTTGAACACGCTCGAAAACGCATCATCAAGATAGCGCATGCGCGGCAGGGAGCGGTCCAGCACCGTCACATCCGCCCCCATGCCCGCGGCCACACGCGCCGCATGGGTGCCTACGACACCCCCGCCGATCACGACGACCCGCGCAGGCCCGACGCCCGGCACGCCACCCATCAGCACACCCCGTCCGCCGTTGGCTTTTTGCAGGGTCCATGCGCCGACCTGCGGCGCGAGCTTGCCCGCCACTTCGGACATGGGCGCCAGCAGAGGCAGGCCACCGTTCCGGTCGGTCACTGTCTCATAGGCGATGCAGGTGGCACCGGAGGCCAGCAGATCGTTGGTCTGTTCCGGATCGGGGGCGAGGTGCAGATAGGTGAACAGCACTTGCCCCTCGCGCAGCATCTTGCGCTCGCCTGCCTGTGGCTCTTTGACCTTCACGATCATTTCGGCAGCTGCGAAAATCTCGGCGGCAGTGCCCAGGATCGTGGCGCCCGCAGCAATATAGTCTGCATCCTCAAAGCCGGCGCCGGTGCCCGCATTGGTTTCGATGACAACGTCATGGCCGTGGTTCACGGCCTCGAATGCGGCGTTGGGGGTCATGCCAACGCGGAACTCTTGTGGTTTGATCTCTTTCGGGCAGCCGATTTTCATGGTTTTTCCTCCTCCGGGTGATGGAACGAGGGATACGCCTGTTTCTATGCATCTTCTGGCGAATTATTGTCGCCAACCTGTATAAGTTTAGAATATCCTGCGGCTTAATTCTAAAATGGTGCAAAGGAATTGCGTAATGCTGGATAGTATCGACCGAAAGCTGCTTGTGGCGCTGCAAAAGCGCGGGCGCATGTCCAATGCGGAGCTGTCCGAGCAAGTGAACCTGTCGCCCTCTGCCTGTCACCGCCGTGTGCAGCGGCTGGAGGCAGAGGGATACATTCGTGACTACGTTGCCCTGCTGGACCCGCGCAAACTGGGTGTACCGACGACCGTGTTCGTCGAGATTACGCTGTCGGGGCAGGCAGACGAATTGCTGGAGGCCTTCGAGAAGGGCGTGCGGCGGATACCCGATGTGCTGGAGTGTCACCTGATGGCAGGCTCGGCGGATTATCTGCTCAAGGTGGTGGCCGAGGACACCGAGGATTTCGCACGCATCCATCGTCAGTATCTGGCCCGCTTGCCCGGGGTTGGGCAGATGCAGTCGAGCTTTGCCCTGCGAACGGTGTGCAAGACGACGGCGTTGCCGGTTTGAATGGCCCGCAGCGCACGACAACTCCGCGCCTGATCTGAGGGATCCTGCGCAAGCCACCAGATCCGCGTTCGGTGTGTCGCGTCGCTGGCGTTTATCTGGACAGGGCATGTCCCGGGAATAAAGCGTGTGCACAAAGTTCATTCAGTTAAAACTGAACAAACTTGACGTTTGGCCATTCAGGGGCATATAGGTCCTGTAAGCAGCAGGAGCATTGCATGGCCAACGACACCACACATGATTCTGTTCGCACGGATTTCATCGAAAAAACCGGATTGGCGACGCAGGCCGAAGGGTTGCCCCGCATCGCAGGGCGGGTGTTTGGAATGCTCGTCTATGACGGGGATATGGTGTCCTTTGGTGACCTTGCGACGAAACTTCAGGTTAGCCGTGCCAGCATCAGCACGAGCATTCGCATCCTTGAAGAGCGCGGATTGGTCAGGCGCGTGACGAAACCGGGTGAACGTCAGGATTTTTTCCAGCTCGCGCCAAATCCCTACGCGACGATGCTGGAAGGCATCCAGAAACGGAACCGTTCAATTCAGGCCGACATCACAGAGACGATCAAAAGCTTGCCTGCTGGCGCCGATGCCATTGCCCGCTTGTCCGCCCACGCAAATTTCTATGCCTCGCTGGATGCGGCTGTGGCTGTTGCCTTGTCCGAAATTGATACATCCAGACCCAGATCAACGGGGCAACAGCCCGCCGCCGCGAAGGACGATCCAGATGAAAAATGAAGCCACGCAAAACGACGCCACCCAAAACGACGCTACGACAGGCGCGCGGACAGATGCGGCCAAGACATCGACGCCTGATTTGGCAAAAACCGTGCCGGATGCTGCGCCGCCGACCACGTCTGCGACCGCAGATACAGAACCCCGGCAACTGACGTTTACGTCGGACAAGGGGGCATCGCGATCCACATGGTTCGCCGCGTTGCTGGTGCTGGTGATCGTCGGCTGGATGGGAAGCGGCTTTGTCTTTCCGTCGGAAGATACGGACCCTGTTGCCGCGCGCGAGGAGCCTAAGCCGGTCGCTGTCGCAGTCACCAGATCCACGGCGGAAACAGTCACGCAATTCTATCAGGCAGAGGGGCAGGCCCTGCCCGATCGCGATACCATGATGCGCGCCGAAACCTCGGGTGACATTGCCGAGGTTCTGGCCAGCAAAGGGCAGGATGTGTCCGCGGGTGATATTATCGCCCGCTTTGATGCCACGGCAAATCAGGCGGAAGCGAACCGCGTGTCCGAGGATCTTGCCCTTGCACGTCGCGAGCTTGAGAACGCCGAAAAGCTGTTGGAGCGCGGTGTCGCGACAGCCGACCGTGCGGCGGATGCGCGTGCGGCCCTTGCTGCGGTTCAGGCACAGGTGACTGCGGTCGAGCAAGCCGCCAAAGCACTGACAATCAGGGCGCCGTTTGCGGGGCGGATTGAAACGCTTGACCTTGATGAGGGCGAATTCGTGTCAGCGGGCACCGAGGTTGGCCGTCTGGTCGACATCACACCGCTGACGGTTGCCATTCAGGTGCCGCAGCAGTCGCTCACCCGCCTCTCGGTGGGCCAGCCTGCAACGGTACGGTTTATCACGGGTGAAGAACGCGAGGGCACTGTCAAATTTGTCGGCACATCAGCCGCCTCCGAGACCCGGACCTTCCTTGCCGAAGTAGAAGTCGAAAATGCCGACGGGGCGATCCCTGCGGGTATCTCGGCCGAGGTCATCATTCCGACAGGCCAGACATCCGCACATTTCCTGTCCCCCTCCATCGTGTCGCTGAACACCGAAGGGGCGCTGGGCGTCAAAACAGTCAACAGTGACAATGTGGTCGCCTTCTACCAGATCAGGGTCGTCAAGGCACAGATCGACGGCATCTGGGTGACAGGCCTGCCCGACAGCGTTGATGTGATCACGGTGGGTCAGGGGTTTGTGAACGAGGCCGAGACAGTCTCCCCGCGTGCAGGCGAGAATGTGGATGCCGTCGCGCACGATCTGGCAGGAGAAGCAAGTAAATGACCCGCATTATTGATTTCGCATTCTCGCGTGCGCGGGTCGTCGTCATGGCCCTTCTGCTGATCCTCGGGGTCGGGGCCTACGCCTATGTGTCGATCCCCAAAGAAGCCAACCCCGAGATCCCCTTGCCTCTGTTCTATGTCTCGACAGGTCTGGACGGGATCAGCCCTGCGGATGCGGAGCGTCTGCTTTTGGAGCCGATGGAGACGGAGTTCGGCTCCATCGCCGGATTGATGTCGATGAAATCCGACGCGTCTGAGGGGTTTGCCTCTATCCAGCTGGAATTTACGCCCGGCGGGGACAATCAGGAAGCACTAGACAAAGTGCGCGAAGCGGCCGATCGCGCAGCGGGCGATCTGCCCGATGATGCGCGCGACATTACCATCACCGAGATCAACACAGCGCTGTTCCCGATCATCACCGCCATCCTGTCCGGCCCCGTCCCGGAGCGGACCCTGAACGACCTTGCAGAACAGATGCAGGAACAGATCGAAGGGCTAAGCGGCGTTCTGGAGGTTGATATTGGTGGCCAGCGGTTCGAGTTTCTCGAAGTGCTGATCGACCCGACTGTGTTCCAGACCTACAACTTGTCATTCGATGAGTTGATCGGGCAAATCCAGCGCAACAACCGCCTGATCGCGGCAGGCGCGATTGAAACGGGGTCGGGGCGCATTGTTCTCAAGGTTCCGGGCCTCATCGAAAACCTTGAGGATGTGATGGCGATGCCGGTGAAGGTCCGCGGCAATGCTGTCGTGACCTTTGGTGACGTGGCCACGATCCGGCGCACGTTCGAGGACCCCAATTCATTCGCCCGCATCAACGGCCAGCCCGCGCTGGCGTTGGAGATCACAAAGCGGTCGGGCGCGAACATTATCGACACCGTGGCCGAGGTCAAAACCGTGGTCGAAGCCCTGCGCGTCGACTGGCCCGACAGCGTCGAGATCACTTATCTGCAAGACCAGTCGAAACAGGTCAAGGACATGCTGAGCGATCTCGAAGCAAACGTGATTGCCGCCGTTATTCTGGTGATGATCGTGATCGTCTTTGCCCTTGGCACGCGGTCAGCGATCCTTGTCGGTATCTCGATCCCGGGTGCGTTTCTGGCAGGGGTGGTTGCATTGTGGGCGATGGGGTTCTCGATGAACATCATCGTTTTATTCGCGCTTATCCTTGTGGTTGGGATGCTGGTCGACGGGGCCATTGTCACCACCGAACTCGCCGACAGAAAACTGCAAGAGGGGCTGGCGCCAAAGGCGGCCTATGCGTTTGCTGCCAAACGGATGGCATGGCCGATCATCGCCTCCACGGCGACGACCCTGTCCGTTTTCTTTCCGCTGCTGTTCTGGACGGGCATGGTCGGGGAATTCATGAAGTACCTTCCGATTACCGTGATCCTTACCCTGTCCGCCTCCCTGTTTATGGCGCTGGTTTTCATTCCCGTTCTGGGGGGGCTGATCGGCAAACGCCCCCCGCAAACAGCCAAGGCAAAGGCGGCCCTGCATGCTGCCGAAATCGGCGACCCGCGCGAGATGGGCGGATTTACAGGCGGATACGTTCGTCTGCTGGAAAAGGCCATCACACGCCCCGCCGCGACCCTGTTGCTGGCTGTGGCATTGCTGTTGGGCGGCTTTGGCGCTTACGGCCAGTTCGGCAAAGGCGTCAGCTTTTTCCCGACGATTGAGCCTGACTTTATGCAGGTTCAGGTCCGCGCCCGCGATAATTTTTCCATTTTTGAGCGCGATGCGCTGGTGCGGGCCGTTGAAGACCGCATTCTGCCGTACACCGAAGTCGCCAGTATCTATGCGCGATCGGTCATGTCCGCAGGGCAGGGCGACGAGGAAACGATCGGTACATTGCAGCTCGAACTCATGCCGTGGGACACCCGGCGCACCGCAGCCGAGATCGGCAGTGATATCCGCGAAAGCGTGGCTGACATTGCGGGCATCGACGTGCAGGTACAAACCGAAAGCGGCGGCCCCACGGCAGGCAAGCCTGTGAACCTGCAAATCACGGCCCGCAACCCCGATGTCCAAAGTGCCGCAATCCAGCAAATCCGCGACATCATGGACCGCATGGGCGGGTTCACTGACGTGACCGATACACGCCCCGTACCGGGCGTCGAGGTGTCGATCCTTGTGAACCGTGCAGAGGCTGCGCGTTTCGGCGCGGACGTAAGCCTGCTGGGTCAGGCTGTGCAGCTGCTGACCCAAGGCATCACTGTTGCGGATTACCGCCCCGACGATGTCGATGGATCCCTCGATATCCGCGTACGCTTCCCGCGGGAGGAACGGACCCTCGCCGAGCTTGGCAGCCTGCGGGTGCCAACTTCTGCCGGTCTGGTTCCGATCTCGAATTTTGTGACCTTTGCCCCGTCCGACCGTACAGGGGTGATCCGCCGCATCGACGAAAAGCGTGTCGCGACGATTGAAGCCAACGTGGCAACAGATGTGCTGGTGAATGATCAGGTCACCGCCCTGACCGCAGCCCTGAACGCGGCGGACCTGCCCGACGGCGTTGCCTTCAGCTTTGCGGGTGAGGCCGAGGATCAGGCCGAAAGCATGATCTTTCTGGTTGGCGCCTTCGCCACGGCAATCTTCCTGATGTTTGTGATTCTGGTGCTCCAGTTCAACAATTTCTTTCAGGCCTTCGTCGTGATGTCGGCGATCATATTCTCGATTGCAGGGGTTCTGCTGGGGCTGATCGTCACCGGACGCCCGTTCGGGATCGTCATGGGGGGCATCGGTGTCATCGCGTTGGCGGGGATTGTGGTGAACAACAACATCGTGTTGATCGACACCTACAACGATCTGAAAAGGTCGGGCCGCTCGCCATTGGAGGCCGCCCTGCGCACAGGGGCACAGCGTTTACGTCCCGTGATCCTGACATCCGTCACCACCGCCCTTGGCCTTATGCCGATGGTGATCGGGGTCAACCTCAACTTCTTTACCCGCGAAATCGTGTACGGCGCACCGTCAACGCAATGGTGGACCGAACTGTCATCGGCCATCGCCGGCGGACTGGTTATTGCGACGGTCCTCACGCTGGTGGTGACCCCTGCCATGCTGATGCTTGGTGAAAAACGCAAATCGCGCGCAGTTGCACAGCCGTTAGGCGCACCTGCGTCCTAGGTTGGAATGATAGAGTCGGCAGTATGGAACATCGGGCGGCGGCTGAGCGCTGATCCGGCAGGGCAATGCACGGCCCGTTTGCCCTCCCCCAGACAGCCGGACGCGCCTCTCACACCCCACAAAAAACCCCGCAGCCACACAGGCCACGGGGTAATTTATTCTTACGCTTCACGAAAAAGGATGACTTACATCATACCTTCGCGCTGGAGCTTTTTGCGTGCCAGTTTTCTGGAACGGCGGATCGCTTCGGCTTTCTCGCGTGCTTTTTTCTCGGAAGGTTTCTCGAAATGTTGCTTGAGCTTCATTTCACGAAACACACCTTCGCGCTGAAGTTTCTTCTTCAGGGCGCGCAGCGCTTGATCGACGTTATTATCGCGAACACTAACCTGCATGTGGTTTTCACCACCTTTCTAGTTTGAAGTTGCAAGGATTTGCAGGAAGTGGCGCTATAGCAAAGCTGTGCTATATTGTCCAGCAGATTGGACAGATAGGAGTGCCGCCATGACCGCCCCGAAAGACCTCTTGCTGGATGCTGCCCTGATGCATGTCCCCTTTGACGGCTGGTCACAGGCGACGTTTGACGCAGCGATTGACGATTCGGGGGTGGAGCGGACCGTCGCGCACAGCATCTGCCCGCGCGGCGCAGTCGATCTGGCGTTGCATTATCACGCGCGCGGCGATGCCGCGATGCGCGCGCGGATGGAGGAGGCCGATCTGGCAGCGATGAAATACAGCGAACGTGTGACTGCCGCCGTGCGTTTCCGGCTGGAGGCGGTCGAGGACAAGGAGGCCGTGCGCCGGGGCACGACGCTATTCGCGCTGCCGATGTACGCGGCGGACGGTGCGCGCGCGATCTGGGGCACGGCCGATGCGATCTGGAGCGCGCTGGGCGACACCTCCGAGGATGTGAACTGGTACACGAAACGCGCCACGCTCAGCGGGGTGTATTCGGCCACGGTTCTGTACTGGCTGGGCGACAACAGCGAGGGGCACGCAAACACATGGGCCTTTCTGGAGCGCCGGATCGCCGATGTGATGCAGATCGAAAAGCTCAAGGCGCAGGTCAGGGACAACCCCGTTCTGGGTAAATTGATGGCCGGCCCCAACTGGCTGCTGGGCCATGTCAAAGCGCCCGCGCGCACGCCTGCCACGGATTTGCCAGGCCGCTGGACACGGCCCTGAGGTGTTTTACCTTTCCGCGCTTTGGCAAGGCTGCTAAGCGGCGAGGGACTGTCCTCTGATCCAAAGGCGCGCCCGTGGCCGATCCCGCCCCCCTGCTGCATCTGGACGCTGTCGATCTGATCCTCGACGGCAAGACGATCCTGCATGACCTGAGCCTGCGCAGCGATGCGCGGCGGTTGGCGGTGCTGGGGCGCAACGGGTCGGGCAAATCGACGCTGGCGCGGGTGATCGCGGGATTGCAGCCAGCCACGCAGGGCACCGTGCGCGTGGCAGGTGTCGAGGTTGCAAAAGACCGGCGCGGCGCGCTGGGCGCGGTGGGCATCCTGTTCCAGAACCCCGATCACCAGATTATCTTTCCCACCGTGGGGGAGGAACTGGCCTTTGGCCTCACCCAGATGGGGCAGGATAAGGCAACGGTGGCGCAGACGGTGGCGCAGACCCTTGCGCGGTTCGGCAAATCCGGCTGGCAGGATGCGGCGATCCATCAGCTGTCCCAAGGGCAGCGGCAGCTGGTTTGCCTGATGGCGATCCTTGCGATGGCGCCCAAAGTGATCGTGCTGGACGAACCCTTTGCCGGTCTCGACATCCCCACCGCGATGCACCTGTCGCGTGTGCTGGCCACGGCGCAGGCTGCGCTGGTGCACATCACCCATGATCCGCAGACCGTGGCAACCTATGACCATGCGCTGTGGCTGGACGGCGGGGCGATCCGCATGCAGGGCGCGGCAGCCCCCGTGGCGCGCGCCTACACCGAGGCGATGCAACAGTTGGGGGCGCGCGATGATCTCACTGACCTCACCGGTTAAAACCCGCGCACACAGCTGGCCTGCAGGGGCCAAACTGCTGGCGCTTTGCGCGGCTTCAATGGGCCTTTTTGCGCTGCCTTTTGCAGGGGCGCAAGGGTTGGTGGCCCTGGCTATTCTCATACTTTATGCGCTGCCGGGCCCGGTGTTTTTGCGCCACGGGCTGCGTCGGCTGTGGCCGTTGTGGCCCTTTGTCGTGGTGGTTGTGCTGTGGCATGCGGCCACGGGCGCGCCCCACGCGGGTGCTGTGATTGTGTTGCGGATGCTCAATGCGGTGGCACTGGCCAATCTGGTCACGATGACCACGCCGCTTTTTGCGATGATGGCCGTGGTGCGCCGCCTGTTGGCGCCCTTCGCCCGCTTTGGGGTAAATTTGCGCGCGATAGAGCTTGCAGTCGCGATGGTGATCCGCTTTACGCCTGTTCTGGCGCAAAAGGGCGGCGCACTGGCGCAGGCGTGGCGCGCGCGCTCGGCCAGACGCGCGGGCTGGCGGGTGATCGTGCCGTTTCTGGCGGTGGCGCTGGATGATGCGGATCATGTGGCCGACGCACTGCGCGCGCGCGGCGGATTTGAAGGGAAGACACCGAGATGACGATGGAACGAAGCGTGGTGCAGATCGCCCTGTTCACAGCCCTGATTGCGGCGCTGGGACTTATCCCGCAACTGACGCTGGCCTTTGGCGTGCCGATCACCGCGCAAAGCCTTGGCGTCATGCTGTGCGGCACGGTGCTGGGCGCGCGGCGCGGGGGTTATGCCGCGCTGCTGTTCGTGGGGCTGGTTGCGCTGGGTCTGCCGTTGCTGGCGGGCGGTCGGGGCGGGCTGGGCCTGTTCAGCGCGCCGACTGCCGGTTTTCTGATCGGTTTTCCCGTTGCGGCATGCGTCACCGGTCTGGTGATGGAGCGACTGCGCGGCATGAATGCGGGCATCGCGGCGGGTGTTGCCGCGGTCATTGGCGGGGTTGTGGTGCTGTATATTTTCGGGATCGCCGGGCTGGCGTGGGTGCTGGAAAAACCCGTGGGGCAGGCGGCCTTGTTGGTCACGGCCTTTATTCCGGGCGATCTGATCAAGGCGGGATTGGCCGCAGTGATCACTGCGGCGCTGGCCCGTGCCCGCCCCGACAGCCTGCTGTCACGCAGTTAGGATCACGGCGCTGGCAATGCCGCCTGCGGCTGCGATCGTGGCCAGCCCCGTGCCGCCCTGCGCGCGCAGACGGTGGAACAGCCGCACCGCGTTGATCGTCCCTGACGCGCCGATGGGATGCCCCCGCGCCAGTGCCCCGCCGCCCGTGTTGACGCAGGCAGGATCAATTCCCGCGCCCTGCACACAGGCGATGGCCTGCACGGCAAACGCCTCCATTACTTCGGCAGCGGTCACATCACTGACGCGGATGCCGGTCGCATCACACGCAGCAGCGATTGCAGCCAGCGGCGCGATGCCGGGCAGATCGGGTGCTGCCCCTGTGCTGGCGCCCCCCCGCAGGGTGACGCCGGTGCCGCCCAGTTTGCGGTGCATCTGCTGTGACACAACCACACAAAACGCGGCGGCATCTGCGGCGACGGCCATGTTCGCGGCTGTGATGCTGCCGGTCAGCGCAGGCGCGCGCGCGGCCAGCGCGGGCGTGAGGCGTCGGGCAAAGGGATCGCGCGCCTGACCTGCAATCACGACGATTTCGCCAGTGTCGCTGTCGCTGTCGCTGTTGGTATTGGGGGCGGCTGCACAGGCCTGCGCGTGGCTGCGCACGGCCCAGTCGTCCTGAGTCTTACGGTCGATGCCCAGCTGCCGGGCCAGCGTATCGGCGGCCTGCGCCATCTCGGGATCGCGCGCGGGCCACGGGGTAAACGGCGGACGGTCATAGGGTTGCGGCGGCCGCCCGTCTGCGAAAGTGTGCAGGCGTTGCGGCCTGCGCGAATAGCTCTCGATCCCGCCTGCAATCACGACCTGTGCCGCACCGCTTTCGACCAGCGCCTTTGCCAGCAGCAGCGCGTCCAGCCCGCCCGCGCACTGGCGGTCGATGCTGAGGCCCGCGACACGTTCTGGCAGGCCGGCGGCAAGGGCCACCAGCCGCGCGGGGTTGCCACCGCCGCCCATCGCGTTGGACACGATCACCTCGTCCACGTCATCTGCCCGCAGGCCCGCGCGCGCCAGCGCCGCCCGCAGTACAGGCGCCCCCAGATCGTGTAGCGCAAGACCTGCAAAGGCCCCGCCGCGCGGCACCACGGCACTGCGGCACGCAGCGATGATGTGCGCGGTCATGCTGTCGCCCCCGTCAGGGTGGCGATGCGCCGCAGATCGGGTTTGCCCGAGGGCAGACGCGGGAACGGATCAAGGAAGGTGACCGTGCGCGGGACATGCAGCGCGTGCGCCTTGCAATGCGCGATCAACCTGTCGCGCAACGCGTCATCGTCTGCACCGTCCATAACAGCGATCAGATGGTTGCCGCGCAGCGGATCGGGGCGCGGCAAAATCACAACCTCTGTCACGTCGGGCAGGGCTGCCAGTTGCGCCTCCAGCTCCTCGGGGAACACAGTCTGGTCCGCGACGTTAAAGGCCCGCCCGGCACGTCCGCGCACGAACAGATTGCCCTGCGCGTCCATGTGCCCGCGCTCTCCCACTGTCATCCACGCGCCGTCGCGACGGGTGTGCGGGCTGTCGCCGTGTAGGTAGCGGTCAAACACATAAGGGCTGCGGACCCAGATGGTGCCTGTGCCCGCCGCGTCCTGCGCGCGCAGGGCGATCTCGACCTGCGGATAGGCGCGGCCGACAGACCCTTCAGGTGTGTCCGCATCGCCCATCGTGACAAAACTGGTTTCCGCCGCGCCATAAAACACGCGCAGGTCGGCATTGGGACACAGCTGCCCGATACGGCGGCGCGTGGCCGCGTCCAACGCCCCGCCACCGCACAGGATGACACGCAGATCCGGCAGCGGTGCCGCGTTGGCCAGCAGACGCAACTGCGTGGGCGTTGCATAGAGGATCGTGCAGTTGTGGGCGCGCAATGCACGGGTCCGTGCCGCAGGCGTGAGGGTGTCCAGCAGATGCAGGTCAAGGCCCAGATGCACCGCCTCCAGCGCGCCATAGAGCGCCAGCGAATGATCCAGGCTGCCCAGAATCGCGACGCTGTCCCGCGCAGTATAGTCGAACCGTGCGGCGTTACATTCGAAACTGGCGATCCATGACGACTGGCTGCGTGCGATGATTTTGGGTGGCCCCGAGGTGCCGCCGGTGAGCGTGGCAAACTGCTGTGGGTCCAGCCTGTCGAGGTGCGGCATGGCGGCAGGGTCACCGACGCAAAACGCCACGCGCCCCAGCGCATTGTGCAGCCCCTGCATCGCCTGTGCAGTGTGTGTCGCAGGGATCTGTGCGCACGCAGGCGCGAGCTGCGGATCAAGCGGCACCCCGTCCGCAAAGACGCGCGCGCGCGGGTGCCAGCGAAAGAGGGGCGGGGCCATGCCTGTGTCCTTGTTCAACGCGACTGTGCCAGCTGTATCAAAGCCACGGGCAGCTGGCCATATGGGGGTGTACACGCCCCCGCGCGGTCTTATGCTGCGCGCAGCTTACAGATTTGCAAGGAGCAAGAGATGTCCCGGATGATGCGCGCGATCGAGATTACAACGCCCGGCGGGCCGGATGTGCTCAAGCCGGCGCAGCGCCCTGTGCCCGAACCTGCGCAGGGGCAGGTGGTGATCAAAGTGGCATGGGCCGGCGTGAACCGCCCCGATGCCCTGCAACGCGCCGGGGCCTATGCGCCGCCCCCCACCGCCAGCGATCTGCCGGGGTTGGAAGCCTCGGGCGAGGTGGTCGCCCTTGGGGCCGGTGTGACGGGCATCGCGCCGGGCGATCAGGTTTGCGCGCTGCTGCCCGGCGGTGGCTATGCCGAATACGTCGCGACCCCTGCGGCGCACTGCCTGCCCGTGCCTGCGGGGTTGGACCTGAAACAGGCGGCCTGCCTGCCAGAGACGTTTTTCACGGTCTGGTCCAATGTGTTCATGCGCGGTGGATTGAAGGCCGGAGAGCGGATTTTGATTCACGGCGGGTCGTCCGGCATCGGGACGACAGCGATCCAGCTGGCCAATGCCTTTGGGGCGCGGGTGTTCGTAACGGCGGGCAACGCCGAGAAATGCGCGGCCTGTGTCGCGCTGGGCGCCGAGCGTGCGATCAACTACCGCGAGGAGGATTTCGGGGAGGTGATGGCGGCTGAGGGCGGCGCGGATCTGATCCTCGACATGGTCGGCGGTGACTATATCGCGCGCAATCTCAAGGCGCTGGATTTCGAGGGACGGCTGGTTCAGATCGCCTTTTTGGGCGGACCCAAGGCCGAAATCAATTTTGCGCCGCTGATGATGAAGCGGCTGACGATGACCGGATCGACCCTGCGGCCCCAGTCCGATCTGGCCAAGGCGCGGATCGCGACAGAGCTGCGCGAGGCGGTCTGGCCCTTGCTGGAGGCCGGCCGCGTGGCACCCGTGATGGACAGCACCTTCGATCTGGAGGACGCCGCAGCGGCCCATGCGCATATGGAGAAGAGCCAGCACATCGGAAAGATCGTGCTGAAGGTCGGGGGCTAGAGAGCGGCGATTTCGTCGATGTAGGGTGAGAATGCCGCGAGTATTGAATCAAGGCGTTTCTGCTGCCATTCGATTGCGTCGGGCCAGTTCGACTGGTCTGTCGTGTCGATTTGATAGCTGTCGATAATGCGGCAGACTTTGGCATTTGGTGGATTGTACCAAACAAGAGCGCTCCCGTATTCCGCCTCAATAGTCGCTTTTCGAGTTTTTAAAAATTCGAAAACTTCTGAATTGCGATCGGCGTTAGGGCTTTCGATGTTGACCTGTAAGCGTACCTCTTGCTTGAGGACATTGAGCGAATAGAAAAACGCGCTGCTTCCAGATTTGATGCTTATCCATGCGTCGGCGGATGCTGGAACACGCCCTTGGAGATGCGAAAGCCCGGCCTCTTCGAAGCGCGCGAAAAGCGCCTTCCAATATTGCTGACGACGGTCATAGCTTTTGGATCTGGACGAGTTGGCCGTCTCTTCCACCGCAGATTTCTCGGCTAGCTGGATCATGTAATCCGACGCCTCGGGGGGCGGGATGATCTGGTCGACGGTGAGGAACAGATCATCGCCGCTGGAAAAGGGGGAGACCTGAAAGCAGGTGATGCTGACCCCTTTGCCCAGCAGCCACAGGGCTGTGGCCGTAATCTCGGGACGGAAGCTGGCGGCGACAAAGATCATGCGCTGGCTGTTGGCGGTGTTGAGCGACAGCTCTTCGCTGTCGCCGCTGCTGGTGAAATCTGTGATGGCCTCGCGGGCGGCATCGGCGGGCTGGCCCAGATAGCGGCTGTAGATTTCAACGATCTGATCGGTCTTGAGCGTGGAGCAATAGGCGGCATATTTGAGCGCCTGCCAAATCACGTCGCGACCTGAATCGTCGAGCTTGTTCTCGATCACAACAATGCGGCCCTGTCGGTCGAGGGCCAGCAGATCAAGCCGTTCGCGTGTGTTGTTGAAGCCGTCGAATTCCTTTTGGATGATGAGCAAATCACCCAAAGCCTCGGGATGTTTGGCGAGCCATTCCTGCAGATGCTCACGCTCGCGGAACCGCAGGTCCTTGAAGCTGTGTTTTTGCAGCGGGGTGATCTGGTTGGTGTCGCGGTTGATCGAGTACATCGGGTGACTTCCGTTGGTGGGGGCGGCGCTTGGGGTAGGGTGCGGGATTGAGTTTAAGGGAAAAATGAAGGGCGGTGTTGCGGGTGCCGCGCGCCCTAGCGCAGGGGAGTGAAGAGGGCATCGTTGAGGGTGCAGTCTTTTATCACGTCGCGGCCGCAGGGAACGGGGGCGAGATCGCGCGACAGGCAGATACGGGCCTCTTGGATATAGCCCTGCCGACAGGTGATGGTGAGGCTGTCTGCTGTCAGGGTCGGGTTCTCTTTGAGGAAGGCTTCTTCGACGACGCGGGCGGGGAGTTTGACCGTGCGGTCGAGCTTGCGGAAAATCGGGGGGCGAATGATGGTGGCATAGGCGCTGCGCGAGAGGGCGTAATAGTCCGGCGCGCTCAGATCCGTGCAGGTGCCGTGTTTTTTCCACTGGTGCCATGCGAGGCCACCTGTCCCCATGATATCGGCCATATCTGCTGTCATGCTGCGTGAAGGGGGGCGTTTGGCGCTTTTGCAATAGGAAGGATAGCCGCGGTGGAACTGGGGCCAGAGCCCGTGCAGAATCCAGCCGTGGTCCTTGGCGGTGTCGCACTGGGGGGAGTTGCGGGCATCGCCCTCGAGTGCGCACCAGTTTGCCGACCAGCTGAGCGCCATAACGTAATAGTCGAAATCGCCTGCGCGCTCCCCCTCGGCGCGGGCGGGGAGGGCAGTGAGCGACAGGATCAGGGCAAGCATCAGGCGGCGCATCTGGGGTCTTTCCTTATGGGATGTCTTTATCTATATAAGCCACAAGTTCCCCAAAATTGGAAACGGTTCCGGCCACCGGGACAGCCTAGGTCAGGCGACGGGGAAGGTGCGTTTATAGGAGAGAGACATGGCAAAACCGATTATGGCAAAAGCGACGGCAGTCTGGCTGGTGGATAACACGACCATCGGCTTTAAGCAGATTGCGGATTTTGTGGGCATGCACGAGCTGGAAGTGCAGGGCATTGCGGATGGTGACGTGGCGGCCGGCGTCAAGGGGTTCGACCCGATTGCCAATAACCAGCTGACACAAGAAGAGATCGACAAGGCGCAGAACAGCCCGATGCACAAGCTCGCGCTCAAGTTCCACGCGGCTGCCCAGGGTGAGGAAAAGCGCCGCGGCCCGCGTTATACGCCGCTCAGCAAACGTCAGGACCGGCCCGCGTCGATCCTGTGGCTGGTCAAGTTCCACCCCGAGCTGACCGATGCGCAAGTGAGCAAGCTGGTTGGCACAACCAAGCCGACGATTCAGGCAATCCGGGAGCGCACGCACTGGAACATCTCGAACATCCAGCCGATTGATCCGGTTGCGCTGGGGCTGTGCAAACAGTCCGAGCTGGACGCCGCTGTGCAAAAGGCCGCCGCCAAGAAGGCGAAGGAAGGCGAAGTCATGACCGATGACGAACGCCGCAAACTGGTCAGCACCGAGCAGAGCCTGGGCATGGATGCGGAGCCGAAAATTCCTTCGGCCATCGAGGGGCTTGAGACGTTCACCTTGTCGGGTGATGCCGATGACGAAGAGGCGCCAGAAAAGAAAGACAGTGATTTTGCCGATGCCGAAAGCTTTTTCAACCTGCCCGAAGGCAGCGACGGAAATGACGAGGCCGACGAGGCGAAATAAGACGCTTTGCCAGCGCGCGCGGGGGGAACTCGCGGGTCTAGGCGGGGGTTATGCCATCGGGCGTCCGGCGACGGGCGCCCCGTTATGTACCCAAGGCAAGAGAGGCGGGCAGCCATGACAGGATATGTGCACGGGGTGATCTCTGTTTGTGCGGCAATTCTGGTTGTGGCAACGCTGCTGCCACTCAGCAAGGTACGGCAGGGTCTGGTGCGCGGTGCCGCGTTCTTTCGTATCCAGATGTTCTGGATCGCCACGGGGCTGGGCGCGATTGCCATGATGTTGCCGCAAGGGCGCTGGGTGGCGCTGGTGCTGGCCGGCACGGCAGCCGTGCAGCTGATTTATATTGCGAAGTTTACGCCGGTGTGGCGCGCGCAATCCGTCACGGCAACTGCGGCGCTGCGCCGCGAGACAGATCGGCATATCTCGCTGCTGTCCGCGAATGTGAAAAAGTCCAACCGCGATTTCGCGGCGCTGATTACGCTCGTGCGCAACAACAATGCCGATGTCGTCATGGCGATCGAGGTTGACGACGACTGGATCGCCGCATTGGAAGCCGGGCTGCGCGACAGCTATCCGCATTGGGTGCGTGTGCCCCGCGACAACGGCTATGGCATGTGCGTGATGTCGCGTCTGGCGCTGGACGACACACAGGTGCGCGAGATCGTGACCAAAGGGGTGCCCAGCGTGCGCACAAAGGTCACCCTGCGCGCGGGTGGGGCGGTCAGACTGTACGTTGTGCACCCTGAGCCGCCGGTGGTTAACCATGACACCAAAGGACGCGACAGCGAGATTGCGCAGATTGGACTGGAAGCGGCAGAGGATGATTTACCCGTTATCGTTACGGGGGATTTGAATGATGTGGCATGGTCGACCACAACGCGCAGGTTCCAGCGTCTGTCCGCGTTGCTGGACCCGCGCGTGGGGCGCGGGTTTTTCAACACCTTCCATGCGTTTCACTGGTGGGCGCGTTGGCCGCTGGATCATCTGTTTCACACCCCGCATTTCCGGTTTTTGGGCATGGCGCGGCTGGACAAGATCGGATCGGACCATTTCCCTATGCTGTTCACGCTGGCGCTGGCGGACAGCCCTGCCCAAGGGGCGGATGTCGGCAGTGCGGATTCGGAAGAGACGGCAGAGGTCAAGCAGATGATCAAGGCCGAGGCAGCGCGCCCGCGTGCGCCCATCGGTGGTGATTGGGAAGGTTGAGGGCGCTGTGATAATTTTAGCGCGACAGGCCTTGTGCGGATACAAATTACAGTAGTGCGAATTTTCCATCTTGCGCGAATCCTGAATGGGCTTAAATGGCGCTATACAGACGCCAACGCACGCGCCTCTGGCCGGTCAGCTTTTCCCACCGTGGGGCCTGACTGACCCGCGTTTATGCAGCGACGGTAACGTCTCTTGAAACGACACTTGGGGTGCTCCCGCCCCACCTGCTCTTTGGAGATGACCATGAACGCTACTGTCCCCGGCGCGCTGCGCGCCGCCACCCCCGTCTATGCCGATCCTGCCGCGGCTTTCATCGCAAACAACGATTTTGACAAACCGACGCTGGTGGTCAGCCGCCAGCGTGTGGCCGAAGCCTATGACGCGCTGAAATCCGGTCTGGGCATTGCGCGCATCCACTATGCGGTCAAAGCCAACCCCGAGCCTGCGGTCATCGCCACGCTGGTGCGCAAAGGGTCCGGGTTCGACGCCGCCTCGCGCGCCGAGATCGAGCTGTGCCTGTCCCAAGGCGCGCGGGCGTGCGACATCTCGTTCGGCAACACGATCAAACGCGGGACCGACATCGCCTTTGCCCATCAGGCGGGTGTGCAATTGTTCGCCGCCGACAGCGAAGCAGAGCTGGAAAAGATCGCCCAGAACGCGCCGGGCGCGAAAGTCTACATTCGCCTGATTGTCGAGAACTCGCTGGCCGACTGGCCGTTGTCGCGCAAATTCGGATGCGCCCCCTCCGCGATGCTGGGTCTGCTCGACCATGCACGCGCGCTGGGGCTGGTGGCCTACGGGCTGTCGTTCCATGTGGGCTCGCAGACGCGGCAGGCAGAATTCTGGAACCCTGTGCTGGATGACGTGGCCGTGCTGTGGCATAGCGCACGCGCGGCGGGGCATGACCTGCAACTGCTCAATCTTGGTGGCGGGTTCCCGGCGTTCTACGGCCAGCCCGTGCAGTCCAAGCGCAGCTATGCCGCCGCTGTCGTCGCGGCCGTTGCCGCGCGATTTGGCGAGATCCCGCACCTGATGGCAGAGCCGGGTCGCGGTCTGGTCGCCGAGGCAGGGCACATCGCGGCCGAAGTCCTGCTGGTCAGCCGCAAGTCCGCCGATGATCTGCACCGCTGGGTCTATCTGGACATTGGCCGTTTTTCCGGTCTGGCCGAAACAGAGGGCGAGGCGATCCGCTATCAGTTCGTCACGCCCCATGACGGCACCGAGACAGGCCCCTGCGTTATGGCCGGTCCGAGCTGCGACAGTGCCGACATCCTGTATGAAAAGCGCCCTGTCAATCTGCCGCTGGCGCTGCGCCACGGGGACAAGGTGATAATCCGCAACTGTGGCGCCTACACCAGCGCCTACAGCTCGGTCGGGTTTAACGGATTTCCGCCGCTGGATGTGATCGTTCTGTAATCGCACGGTGTGGCGGGCAGGGACGGAATTGCCCCTGCCTGCGGCTGCGCAGCACGGAATTTGATCGCTGACGACGGAAAAGAACCGTCCGCTTTGGGAGGAGCGGGCGGTTTGTTTATTGCCCGCAGGCCCAGCCCCTAGAGTTTTTTGCGCGCGCGCATCGCTGCCGTGATCGTACCGTCGTCGAGATAATCCAACTCCCCGCCGATGGGCACACCTTGCGCGAGGGAGGTCAGCTGCACCTGACCCTCCAACTGGTCGGCGATGTAATGGGCGGTGGTTTGCCCGTCGATCGTGGCGTTCAGCGCCAGAATGACCTCCGTGATGCCCTCGCTGCTGATCCGGTCGATCAGGCGGGGAATGCGCAGCTCTTGCGGGCCGATGGCGTCCAGCGCGCTGAGCGTGCCACCCAGTACATGATAGCGCCCTTTGAACACGCCCGAGCGTTCCATCGCCCACAGATCTGCGACGTCTTCGACCACGCACAGCTCTCCGTTGGCGCGTTTGTTGCTGTCGCAGATGTCGCAGATATCGGCGGTGCCTACATTGCCGCAGTTCAGGCATTCGCGTGCTGTGGCCGCCACGGTTTGCATCAGGTCGGCCAGCGGCGTGAGCAGTAGTGCGCGTTTGCGGATCAGATGCAGCACGGCGCGCCGCGCCGAACGCGGACCAAGCCCGGGGAGTTTGGCCATCCCCTCAATGAGGGCGTCGATGTCGCGGGTTGAGCTCATCCTGAGGCGCCTGATGTTTCGGGGGGATTGAGTTTAAGAGGAAAAATGAAGAGAGAGGGCGCGCGGAGAGTAGAGTGCGCGCCCTTGGTCTGCGGTGCTCAGAAGGGGAGTTTCATGCCGGCGGGCAGGCCCATGCCTTCGGTCAGTTTGCCCATTTCTTCTTGTGCACGGTCGGATGCTTTTCCCTGTGCGTCCTTGATTGCGGCCAGGATGAGATCCTCGACGACTTCTTTGTCATCGCCGTTGAAGATGGAGGGGTCGATGTCGAGGGCTTTCAGCTCACCCTTGGCGGTGCAGGTCGCTTTTACCAGACCCGCGCCTGCTTCGCCTTCAACCATGATGTTGTGCATCTCCTCCTGCATCTCGGCCATTTTACCCTGCATTTCCTGGGCTTTTTTCATCATGCCGGCCATGTCGCCAAGACCGCCTAATCCTTTGAACATCTGTCGTCTCCTGTGGGTTGTTTGGTTTTATATGTTGATTGGGGGCTGTCTGGGCAAGGGGCGGGTTATGTATCCTCGAACGGATCCCATTCGTCCTCGACTTCGGGCAGGGCATCGGTGACAGCGGATTTGGCGATGTCTTCGGGCGTGCGGATCGCGGTGATTTTTGCTTGTGGAAACCTGGCGAGGACGGCCTGCATCAGCGGGTGGGAGGTCGCGTCGGCGCGCAAGGCATCGTGCTTTGCATCGCGCAGGGAGGCGATGGTTGGTGCGCCACCCGTGTTAACAACGCTCACGGCCCAGCGGTTGCCGGTCCATAGTTGCAGCGCGTTGCCAAGCCGCTGCGCCAGATCGCGCGGCGCGGCATCCGTGGGGACGAATTCGATGCGTCCGGGCTGGTAGGCGGCCAGTTGCAGCGAAGTCTCGACCTCCACCAGCAGTTTGACATCCCGGTTGTGGCGGATGAGGTCGAGGACATGTTCGAACGTCGGATAGTGGGCCAGTGCGCTGTCGGGGTTTTGCGCAAGGGCGGTGGTCTGGCCCGATGGGGAAGGGGGCATGGCCCGTCGGGTGCCCGCCTGCTGGACGGTCTGTGCGCCGTTGCTGTGCCCGCTACTGCCGCCGCCTGCGGGAACTGCGGGCTGGCCTGCGGCAGGCGGTGTCATTTTAGGCAGCTTGCGCACCAGTTCTTCGGGCGTGGGCAGATCGGCAACATGGGTGAGGCGGATGATCGCCATCTCGGCTGCCATCATGGCGTTGGGCGCGCTGGCGACTTCCTCAAGGGATTTGAGCAGCATTTGCCACAGGCGCGACAGGACGCGGATTGCCAGTGCATCGGCCATTGCACGCCCGCGGTCGCGTTCCTCGGGCGAGATCGTGGGATCTTCGGCGGCGTCGGGCGTAATCTTGACCACGCTGACCCAATGGGTGATTTCGGCCAGATCGCGTAGCACGGCCATCGGATCGGCCCCTTCGGCATATTGTGCACCGATTTCGGTTAGCGCCCCTGCCGCATCCCCGCGCAGGATCATGTCCAGCAGGTCAAGCACCCGCGCGCGGTCGGCCAGCCCCAGCATCGCGCGCACCTGCAGGGCCGATGTTTCGCCCGCCCCGTGGCTGATTGCCTGATCCAGCAGGGAGGTCGCATCGCGTGCGGATCCTTCGGCTGCACGGGTGATGAGGGCCAGTGCGTCATCCGCAATCTGCGCCCCTTCGGCCCCCGCGATTTTCTTGAGCAGGGCGATCATCACCTCCGGTTCGATCCGGCGCAGGTCAAAGCGCTGGCAGCGTGACAGCACCGTGACGGGCACCTTGCGGATTTCGGTCGTGGCAAAGATGAATTTGACGTGCTCTGGCGGTTCCTCCAGCGTTTTAAGCAGGGCGTTGAAGGCGCCTGTGGACAGCATGTGCACTTCGTCGATGATGTAGACCTTGTAGCGCGCAGAGGCGGCGCGATAGTGCACGCTGTCGATGATTTCGCGGATATTGGCCACGCCTGTGTTCGACGCGGCGTCCATTTCGATCACGTCGACGTGGCGGCCTTCCATGATGGCTGTGCAATGCTCGCAGGTGCCGCAGGGATCGGTCGTGGGGCCTGAGGTTCCATCGTTGCCGATGCAGTTCATGCCTTTGGCAATGATCCGCGCGGTCGTGGTTTTGCCGGTGCCGCGTATGCCGGTCATGATGAAGGCCTGCGCGATGCGGTCTGCCTGAAACGCATTCTCCAGCGTGCGAACCATCGCCTCCTGACCGACCAGATCGGCAAAGGTTTCGGGGCGGTATTTGCGGGCGAGCACGCGGTAGGCGGTGGCGTCTGACATGGATATCCTGACGGTGGGATTCGGACCTGTTCAACTAAACTAGGCGCTGGTGCACAGCGGGGCAACGGGTGGGGTCGATAAAGAAAGGTAGAGGCCGATAAAGGTAGGGGCTGACAAAGCGGTGTGCGGGAATAAACCGCTAAAGCGCCCAGAGTATCGCGCCCGTGCCAAGCGCGCCTGCAGCAAGGATCACCGCAATGACCTGCATCCGTTTAAGGGGTTGGGCATGCGCCTGATTGTCATGAAGCCGCCGCAGCGTGTGCCCCGCTGAGGATTGCGCGGCCCAGAAAATAAAAACCCCCAGAACGATGAAAATACTGGCGACGGATTTCGCGACCCACGTCGGTTCGAACGCGCCAAAGACGGCGCGCAGACCGATGGCCAATGCGACAGAGGCCATGCCGGTGCGCATCCACGCCGCGAACGTCCGCTCATTCGCGAGAATGGTGCGGTCTTCGGCCCAGTCGGTGCGGTCTTCCGCGAGGTCGTTTTTTTGTGACATTGAACTTTACTGCGCCAATGGTGTTAGTCTGGCAAGAGAATAGTGGGGGAAAGCGTCATGCGGCTCAGAGGGATCCGGCAAAGCAAAAATGTAGAAATGCGCGGCGGACGCCGTCGCGGTGCGGGGGCCAAGGGTGGTCTGGGCCTCGTGGGCGTGCTGGCGGTTTTGGCGATTGGTTATTTCACCGGCATCGACGTCTCGCCTTTGGTGCAGGGCGGGGGCAGCGTACAACAAGAACGCAGCACGCCCGCGCAAGACGACGCATCAGCCGTGTTCAGCGCGCAGGTTCTCACCACCACCGAGGCCGTCTGGACCAAAGTGTTCCGCGAACAGCTGGGCCGCGAATACGTCCCGCCCAAGCTGGTTATTTTCAACGGCGTAACGCAAAGCCCGTGCGGTGGAGCAAGTGGCGCGACCGGCCCGTTCTACTGTCCTGCCGATAGCAAGGCCTATCTGGATACGCAGTTTTTCACAGCTCTCGACCGGCAGATGGGTGCAGGCGGCGATTTCGCTGCGGCCTATGTCATTGCGCATGAAGTCGCACATCATGTCCAGAACGAGCTGGGAATTCTGCCCAAGGTCAACGCCGCCCGCCAGCGCGCCTCCGAGACAGAGGCGAATGCCCTCACGGTGCGGCTGGAGCTGATGGCGGATTGCCTGTCGGGCATCTGGGCGCGCAATGTTCAGGGTTTGATGGAGCGGGGCGACCTGCAAGAGGCGCTGAATGCCGCGCGCAAGATCGGCGATGACCACCTGCAACGGCAAGCAGGGCGCGTGCCGCAGCCGCATACCTTTACCCACGGCACGTCCGAACAGCGCGCGGGCTGGTTCACACGCGGCTACGACAGCGGCGATGTGGGGCAATGCGATACATTTGCTTCGCGTATCTGAGGCTTGGTGCTGTTCGGTTTGAAATAGCCGGGGTGAACGGTCGTCCGGTCGGTATATTCCGTTGAAGGTATCGTGCCGGATCTGACGCTTTGCATTGCAAAGCCATTAGGTGAGAGATTGATAACGACCCAAGCGGGACTCGTTGTGGCTGCTGCCTTCCGGCTCTGACCAGGTTGGCGAGGCGCCTGCCCGCACCAACCTCTCGATCCCAGATATAGGCAATCAGCCGCGCCGCTGCAAGGCTAGAGCGTGACAGAAAGCCGGATAAACCCTTGCGACGTGTTGCCCGATAATTTGGGGTGCAGATGCGCGATATCGGTGATGCAGGCCAGTGCGTCTGGGTGGGTCAGCAGGACAGCTTGCGTGCCGCCCAGTGGGGCGAACTTCCATGGCGGGCAGGCGTTCCACGGGCTTGGCTCCTCTGTGCGCAAGACCTCGATCATACTGTCCTGAAGCGGGGCTGTGGTCGTCGCCGCGATCTGATGCTGGGGGATCACGCCATAGCCCCCGCCGCCCACCGCGCGAAACTGGTTCGTGGCCAGCATAAATTGGTGGTCGGGCGTGACAGGCACACCTTTGTGGGACATTCCGGTGATGCGGCTGTAGGGTGCTGCTGCCGGATTGATCGTATATTCCAGCCCGTAAATCGTATCGAACTGGAAGGCGGGTACATCGGCGTTGACCAGCATCTGTGCAGGCGCATCCGGGTCCAGTGTATTGAACAGCAGCGCCGCATGCTCCAGCCAGTCGCGCAGCTGTGCGCCGTTGATGCGGATGGCGAGCGTCTGGTTCGTAAACGGATTGAGGCCCGCAATGTGGCGCCGCAGGACCGCGCCTTTGGGGACGTGAATATAATTGTCGGGCCCGTCGCGCCCGCCCGCACCGTGTGCGGCGGCTGTGGCCAGCAGGGGCAGCTCCCCCTCGGGTGTGCCGCGCAATGCCTCGCGGATCAGGCGGTGTTGCGCGCGCGCTGTCAGCTCTTGCGTAGGGGCCGCGGTGACCAGCGAGAAAAAGCTGTGCAAATCGCGCGACACCTGCGCGACGGGCTGCGCCAGCTGTGCCGTGACGATCTGGTGCTGGGCATCGGCAAAGACGCAGATCGCGGGGTCGGGGGCCACGTTGGCGCCGTTGGAGCGCAGGGCACAATGCTGTGCGCGCACCCGCCAGCCGCGTGTCGTGTCATGCGCCAGATCAAGGTCCATGACCCCCAGATCGGATCCTGCGTGCCCGGCCATGATTGCAGGTACGCCGTTCAGCGTGCTGGCGCGCAGATCGACCCCGCCGCGCGTCGCATATTCCACCGAGGGCAGGCGGCGGTGGGTGTGCCCCAGAATCAGCGCGTCAATCGTATCGGGATCGGCAAATGCCTGTGCGGCCTGCGTGTCCTCGCAATTAGCGCCCGGATGTCCCACGCCCATGTGGGCCAGCACGATCACCAGATCAGCGCCCTGTGCCCGCAGCGATTTGGCACACCTGCGGACCGTCTGCGCGGCACTGTCCAGCGTTGTGCCTGCGTCAAGGTGGTGGCTGTTCCACGCGGCCCCCTGCGCAGGCAGAACCGACAACAGGCCAACGCACAGCGGGGCAGGGGCCTGCGTGCCCAGATCGACGTGCAGCAGCAGGCTGGCGCGCAGCGGGCTGATGTCGATCCCCCGCAGGTTCGAGT
>ENA-ORXR01001178-ORXR01001178.1-marine-metagenome-genome-assembly--contig:-NODE-1178-length-28956-cov-43.224904_pt1 | contig 28956 bp, 28 predicted proteins | sample MGYA00237866_ERZ511479 | MGnify/ENA metagenome assembly ERZ511479
TGTCTCGATGTCTTGGCGTTTCGATCGGCCCGACTTCCCGGACCTCGAGTCCCATAGCGGGTGTCGCGCGAGCGGCCTAGACGGCCGTTACTTCCCTCCCTCTGAGGTAACCCCCTAGATTGTGGTACTACAACTTATATTCGAACCGGTAGGCACCAGCCATTGGCGGCGCCGCGCGTGGGCCGCACCAACGGGCGGATGGGTTCTGTGTTCGACGAGGACGCCCACGCCGCATGGCGAACTATGCCGGTACCCGAGGGATCACCCTCCGTGAGTCGCGTGCAATTTGTTGACGTGACCGCTCTGGGCATATCTGGTGCTGAGAAGAAGCACATCAACCGCTTGACGAAGCGGGCGGCCGGGTTCTCCTTAAACGACCGCCCCTTTTTCCAGCAGGCGCGGCACAGTATTTCCGGCGCCATCATCTACCTGGAGCAGCATGAGCCACGCTTGGCTGTCTGTGTGCGGTCGTGGGGCAGCTGCGCTTTGCTGTTTAAGCGGGCCAACTATGCGTATGACCATTATCGACGCACCGAGGCCCGGCGCCTGGCCGCGGGCGACCCACCTGCACTGCACCTACCGCCGTGTCCTCCCCCACGGGCTCCTGCTCCGGCTCTACCTGTGGTAGGCCAGGGGGGATCGACCGCGCCTGAGGCTGCCCAGCTCAACTTCTTTGCATCTACTTCGTAGGTTAGTAGGACACATTATACGTCCTTAGCACCTATCATATCATATCATGTAACACCTAAGCTATGGTGCGGGTCCCAAGAATGAGACATCGCGGTTTTTCTTTTTTTCTCGGCCCGCTGGCCTTCTGCAGCGGTCCCATAATGTAGTATGACCCACTCGGACCCTCTGCGTTGCCAGATCGGCCCCTGACAGTGTTAGCGGAGGCGGCACCTCCTGACGTGTCATGGAGGGAAGTGTCATTCATTGCAGCTTCGACAGGTGACCATCACGCCCCCCACTCAAATGCACGGATACCAGGGCAGGTATGTGCTGACAGTTTGTGCACGAAGAAAAGGGCACAACCTTACCAATAAAAACGTGAAAAAGATCGCCATGTAGCCCCCTGTGAAGAAAACACGATTTGGGACACCCCTCATCGAAGCTCCAGTCAGCACATGAGCTTAGGCGTTGCAAACCTGTAACCCCAAGAACCTGAAAAAGACTGGCTCCAAGATCGGGGTTATCTGAGAGGTCCACAGAACAGGGCCCACAGGCAGGTACTAAGCAGTTGTCAGCCAAGAACGTCTCGGGAGAGGCTCTTTCCATGGAGGCCAGTCGAGAATTTTCTCGTACCCCACCCCGCCTGCCACCGTGCAGTGATGTGTCAGTCTTCCAGAAAACGCGCATGTCTCATTTCTGGGACACGCACCATAGTGGAAATACCCTGGCCCGAACTGGCTTCGCTGTCTGTTATGCTCTAACTACATACACAACACCCATGTCGAGGGACCCCCCGCCAACTGGTCGAGCACATCAGACAAATGAGCCATCTGGCCGCCAATCCCGCAGTTTGTCAGTCACCCACCCTTCTCGCCGCCCCATGCATCGCGCCCAGTGCCACGGCCCCACCCTTCACGGCGGGTCTTGTACGGATTGTGTTGTTAGGATACAGGCATGAACCCGATTGGTGGGGGCATCTTCAGACGCTGTAAAGGAGAGGGTGTCTGAATGCGCCACGTTGACATGAAAGCCGCACTCTATAGTATGGGGAGGAGCGTGGGGTTAGGATGCGTCCGCCAATCAGATTCTCTGTCACAACGCTGCTTCACAATTCTTGTGGGAAGCGAACAGTTGTGCAATGAGTGTGGATCCCGCCAAAGAGCAGGCGCACAGAGCCTCATAGTGCCCGCGCGCGCACGCCCCGCCACGACGGCCTCAAACCCCGCTGGCCCGTGGCCGATGCTTTCCGGCGGTGCGGGCGCACTGGGCAGCGGCCGCGGCTGCGGGGGGGGAGGGGGGATGGGAGGTGCCGTGTGGAGAGACTCCCCGAGCGGACCCGGCTGCAGCGGTCGTGGCGGTGGCGGGGGTCTGGGGGGGGGGTATCATCTGGAGGCCTCCCGAGCGGACCCGGCGGAGTCGACGACGGTGGTAAGGAGGTCGGGGGACGGGGGGAAGGTGTTCGTGGGCGCCTTCGGCTGTCTCGGTGGGGATTGGGAGGGTGGCAGTGGTTGATGAGGGTCTGTTGCTCACAGGCGCCCTGGTCGGTTAGCTGCTGCGGTCGCCGCCGGCGTCGCCGGAGCTGCCGGTGACAGCTCTGCCGTGAGCGCCGCGCCGACCGCCGCCGCGCCGGGCGCGGTGGGGACGGCGGCCGCGGGCAGGTACGGCAGGCCGGCGGCGGCGAGTGCCCCGCCGAATTCCAGCAAACGTGGAGAAAGGGCAGCCACCCGTCGGCGCGGAAGTGCGCCGTCGTCGCGGTCCAGGGCGTGGCGTGGGCGCCGTCACCGTCGTCGTTGCGGCGGCAGCCGACACTGCCGGAGGGTATATCGCCGCCGCGGGCTTGGAGCCAACGCTTCAGCCGCTGGCGACCGGCAGCCGCGTCCTCGTCGGCGGCGGCGGCAGCGCGGGCGGGTAGCTGAGGCCCGCGTCGCCTGCCAGAGCTGGCGCCACAGCTATGTTGGCGCCCGCGGCAGCGACGGCCGCGCCGGGAAGAGGACTTGACCGCCACCCCCAATGACCGTCGTCGTTCTCAGAGCCGCCGGACGTGGGCGGGGGGTCGAGCATCCTAACCAGCGCCGCAGGCTGCAGCCCACCACGACGAACTGCCGTCACAAAACCCACTTCCATCACAATTGATCTGATTGTGATCCTAACCCCACGCTTGCTCCGACAGTATTAACAGGTGGGGAGCGCACCGAGAGCGTCCGGACTACTACTGTCAAGCTCGTGCGTCTTCCAATCAGGTTGAATGAACTCATAACCCTAACCCCACCTTCCGTACGGACCCGCTTCACGGCGCACGCCTGGAAATGTTCTGCTTTCAAGCGTTAGACTGCAGATAAACGTCCTCAGAGACATCTGAGACCGCTGCGCCCAGAGAACCATTGACATTGCTCTACGCCACACCGCCGGAGGGCCCCATAGACCGTGTACCCCGCCTCACGACCCTTTCCATCCAGCTTCTTGCTCGATGAACACTGTATAGAACTGTCCGCGCGGGCGAGACCTCCCCATGGCGTCCGACTTGGTACGAGGCACGCGACCATCTGTACCAACGTTCCCAGCGCAAAGAATCGGTTGCGAATCTTTCAGGGGCTGCAGAGGGAGCGGAAAAGATGTAATTTTCGGTCTCAACAAGTACTCCCGCAACGTGCACTAGCTCTCAAAAAAAAATAAAAACGCTCTTCACCATGTCGCCGGCGGGGCGGATCGGGTGCCGCTCGCCCGCCGGGGGGCCACGCGCCCCCCCGCGCCCAAACGCCCCGGAAGCCATCACGCGACGGACCGCAGCCGCGCCGGCGCTGCCGCCGCCTCTAGGGAGGCCGTGCCGCCGCAAAAGAGACTTCAGTCCCACTTCCGACGGCTGCTGGATCCCTGAGAGAGGTAGCCACCGCACGCACACCGTCGTAGCGCCGTACGTCCGCCCCCGCTCGTCAGTTCGTCGGAGTGGGAAGCTAGGTTCTCTACCGAGCGTGTTGGGCAACCTCGCCCCTCCCCACGCCCGTCTTATCCCAGCGATGATCGGACCGGCCCCCAGCGCGCCAGCCCTCGCCGGCGCACACATCTCCCGGCCCGGGCATCTCCGTGCCGCCGCACGCTCTCCCGACGTGCTCCCCCGCCTTCGCGCGCTAGTTCCGACGCACGCCCTCCCCGCGTGCTCCTGCGCTGCCGCACCGACATCCGGCGCATGGCCTCTCCGCGCACTCCCCCGCGCCGTCGCACCCGCATCCGGCGCATCCCTTTCCCGCGTGCCCGTGCTCCACGTAGCACAGATGTTGCGGCAAGTTGCCGCAACATCTGTGCTACGTGGACTAGGGTTGGGCAACTGGTTCAACCGGTTGTGCTAATACGGGCTCCAGGAGCCAGTTTTGCCACTTAAAACTGCCAGTTTTCTTGCCAGTTCCACAGCCCTAGCGGCAACCGCCACACGGCTCCACCCCCACGACCCCCGGTGGCCCGATTCCGTCCCCGGTCGTGTCAGCCAATAGTTCGCCGGGGTCCCACTATTTGTACCCTCTGTGATCAATTCCTCGGCTTGCCCTTGTAAATCGCCCTTGTCTTGGCAGCGGCGCTTCCACTGGGGCATGCCTCAACGGGGCGTGGCGCAACGCCAGGACGCGCTCCGCCTCCCCCACGCCGCGGCGCGGCGCGTCCCCTTGCCCGCACCCGACGCGCCCCCGCGCGCCACAGCCCCAGCTGCATCCCCATGCGGCCCCTCCCTGCGCGGCACTACAGTTTCTCATGCAGTGCCACGCGGGGCTCCACCGCACCTAAATTTAAGCCGAAGCGGCAGTCGTGGCGTGCGTAAAAGCCCCTACGTCAGGAGAGGCCGGGTACGAGCCGGGAGTGTCTTCCCGGCCTTGAGTGTGGCCGCCGTCCCTTCCTGGCGCCAATGACGGCGGCAGCGCCACGTGGAGGCACACAGACGAAGCCCCCGCGCCACCACCATGGCGGGAACGGTCGCCAGCGCCGCCGCTCAGGCCGGGGCCGCCACCTCGTCTGTTGCGGCCACCGCCCGTTGCCTCGTGCCGGCCCCCGTCACGCGCGCGATCGTGAACGGCCACCGCCGCGTCCGCTGCAGGCACGGCAGCAACACCTCTAGCGGCGGTGGACGCCGCCCCCACCCGCTGTGCACGGTTGAGCTGTTCGTGGCACGAAGCGCGGCTGGACGGCAGAGCAGAAAATCGGGTGGGCGGCATGGCACGCGTCGCACGGTCGGTCGGCCCACGGACAGGGGATCCACCCGGGGGCGTCACGGGGCCACTGCACTGAGTCGGCGGCCGCCGGCGCGGCGACGGGCGGCGGCTTCACGTGGTGAGGTGGTGGCCACGGAGTCGAAGGGAGCACGCCGGGCGTGCGGACCACCCGGGCGCCTGCCGGCGCGGTCGCCGCCGCCGCCGGTTCCGCGGCGCGCGCCCCCCCTACCCTACCCCTCGGCGGTGGGGTCGCGGGCGGCGCCGTGTTGCCGCGCGCCGTCGGCGCGGCCACCCCCGCGTCCACGTCGCCACCACCGCCCGTGTCGCCGCCGCCACACGCACGCACGACCGCCGCTGCAGCGTCGACGGCCTTTCCGTGCGCGGCCTGGGGGCTCCCCCCGGCGGCCGCTTCGGCGGGCGTCGCCACTCGTGCCGCCGCGTGTGACGGGGAGACCACCGCCGACAGAGTGGGGGTGGTGGCGGCAGCGGCCGTGTTCCCCCCGAGGGGACGTCGGCGGCGACGGGCGTCTCCGTCACTCTCCCCCCGCCCTCATCCTAGTCCCAGCCAACGACCTAAGACAAGGAGGGACAGGACACTTCCCGCGACTGCTCCAACGAAGCTCGCCACCATCACCACCATCCAGAACACTACAGCAACCACCACAGCCCGTCATCCGCAGCCCCACACAAGCGGCACCCCTCCATGACTTGCCATGCGACTACCACCCTCCCCTCCCCGCGGCTCTCACATGTGCTCGACGTACGCCCAAACGCTTGCACCCGTACCCAAACCGCCACAACCGCCGCCCCACGCCTTCGACACGCGACCTCACAGCTCGCAGCCCGGCTCGTTGCGGGAGCGGATGCGACAACGGAGACTGCCACGCATTCAGCGCCCGGTGACGGGTTTCGACTACTCCCGCAACGTGCGCTAGATAGGTGAACTTTGTTTTTGACGTGCGGTTGTGGAAAGCAGCCAAGAGGTAAAATTCCAGAGAATTCAATATCACAATGATGACTGCATCGCATGGGGGACACAAAGACAGGGAATTGCAATGAATTTCCCTGGACAGTCACTATTTGTCACGTCACTGAAGTCGTGAGCAGAGCATGCGCACCAGCTTTCTTGATTTTCTGGTTGAAGGTCATACTTAAACGGCATGCTCAATCAGGTCAACTCAGTGCGTTGCTTGCCACTAAGTGTCTTCTGTGAATATGCGTGAGGAGGTTGCCTGGGCGCCCCGCGGCTCGTCGGCCGCGGGGCGGTGGCGTTTATGCGAGTCGGAGATATCATGCGAGCTAAATCAATCAGGCGGATAATGATGCGGATACTTGGTGCGAGAAAAAATCAATGGCGACATCTTCTCCTGTGGCTTCTTGTTCATACCCGTCGAAGTGCCTGGACTGCGCCGAGCTTCGAACTTCCCATCATCATGCTTTGGCGGCGTCATGCTGCCAGACAAAGGCAACGGAGACAGCAAGGCAATTTGGTCTGATCGCTGTCGTTCCTCCAATAACTGGCGAAGCATGAAGGTGCGAATTGTACTGTAGGACTGATTGGTCCAGACAGCGATCCTGCACACAGTGCATCCACTTCTTGCCACATCCGCTCTAGAAAACCACCCGAAGACGACTGCGCCCGGATGTTGATGAGTCTGAAGCGCTTGCGGGCATCTTTGGGATGCATTTGTCTGACCGCGTTAAAACACCTCATTGCAGTTTCTCTGGGCATGATAAAGAATGCAAACCTATGTCGCCGCAGAGACCAAGCTTCCCCCGATTTACGCTTCCACTCTCCCAGAGCTCTGATGCGTCGTTGCCCGCCAGGACCGTCGCTTTCAACATGATCATCGGAGTAGCTGGCGGCCCGAACAAGGCCCACCCCCGTTCGGCTTCTCGATCGGCCGAACACGACCCGAACAGTGCCATGCTCGATGGAGTCTTTCAGGACGAACAAGGGTGGTTTTTCGTTAGGGTCTCATCGAGGTCGGTTGAAGCGGTACGGATGCGGTCACAAAATTCTGGCGCAGTGTCCTCACGAAAACAACGAACTTTAAAATGAAGGTATTTCAGTAACACATGTGTAGGTCTTATGGGCATGAATTGCCGTTTATTAGCTAAGACTACTGCATCTGTCACCTGACTCTTCTTCCTCCGACCGCGCCGGAGCACCCACGGCCGAGGCCCTCACCATCACAATAAGGCGTATGAAGCTGCCGCTAGTCTGCCGCCGCCACCACCATCCTGCCGTCGTTGTTCGTGACGCCGTTGCCGGGGTCCACGAAAAGCGCGCGGCGGGCGACTCGAACCCGGTTGTGATGGTGGGAACTTAGCGGGGGGGGGCCACCAGGGTACGGCCACCACCCAGAGTATGGCTGTCGTAGTCGCGACGTCCGCTACCAAGACGAAAGCGAGCGCGATAGACGTAGGCGTGGCGGTGGGGGGAAAGTGAACAGGAACAACCGGACGGGGGAAGTCGCCACCACAGTGGTCACGTCCCCCACCCCCCGCCCATACAGAGACGGGGACGCCGGACGCGAGCATGAGGACGGGGCGAGTGCGGGGAGGAGCAACCCGGGTGCATCGGACACGGGCATGAGAGAGGGGGGACAGTAGAGGGGAACAACACGGGGGTGGCAGCTGCCCATGGCGTCGTTGACGTAGTCGTCACGCCCGTTGCCAATACGGCGACGGGCGCGCCAGACGCCGGCGTGAAAGTGGAGCAAATGCCAGGAGGAGAAACCCAAGTGCCCCGAATGCGGGCGAAGGAGTGTAGAGGGTATAACGAGGAGCACCCCGTGGGAGACGGTGAAGAGACAGCAGGGGGGAGCAGGCCGGGTGTAGCCGCCGCCGAAGGTCCATCTATGTGCGTACCTTAGATTCGACGACACGTACGTCAACCAAGGGTCTCATGACAGTGCGAGGTGCTGGAGTCGCTTCCCAGCCCAGCTCTGTCCGCCTCCTAAAATCGAGCTGCGGCGACTACCTTTTGTCGCGTCGGAAAGGCACCGGATGTCACTGACCCACGCGTAGCGCGCCAGGCTCCGCACACCTGTCCCTGCAGAGGCAGAGGTGTCGGGCGAAACTACTAGGAACACCACCGCCAAGACGTCTGCGCTACTCCCTTCAGTCGGTCTGTGGCTCCGACCCTTGATGAGTCGACATTAGTTGTCCTTGACGCTCTCTCCTTCCGCTTCTGGCTTGGAATGCTTGTTGACCTAAGAATCACATCCATCCAAAAAATCTTTCCCATGACATGACCATTTCATTGGCCGAGCACATGCGTCTTGTGTCCACAGGTCAACTTTCGTGGCTCGATCGTGGATGTCCCTCGTTCGGGTTTCGTTGGGGGCCAACAAGCCCGAACACTTTGACCTGCCGTTCGGCCCTTCGCTGCGTTGGCTCGCGTTCGGGCAGCGTTCGTGTCGCCAGGTTTTCGGAAGATGGAGCTGTGCAGCCCAGTCGATTAGCCAATCAACGTGTGCCATTGTCCTTGCGTCCCCGGCCTCTGTGAGCGGCCACGCAGACCCGCCCAATCCGCCTCTTATGGGTGTCTCTACGAAGGAGTCAGCCACGGGAAGCGGACGAGAGGGTGCACGTGGAGGCGCCCGCCGCGCAAGCCCGCTGCCGGGACGTCAATCGCGAGAGCACTGGGTCGCAGCCGGATCAGCGAAAGCCACCGAGACCGCCTCCCCACGTTCCGTCCGCCACCCACGCGTTATCGACTAGGAAGCCGCGCCTCGACCACAAGAGACCACGGTGGCCAATAGTAGTGGATGGGAGCCCCCCGCCACCCCCCCCTCCTCCATGACCTCTCTTCCCCCAAAGCATGAAGCCTACAACCCACCGGCAGCGTCTCGCGTCGTGAAAACCACCCGACGAACAGCTCGCGCCCTCTCCGTCTGCCCAATCAAGACGGGTGGAGTCCGGCGCGCAACATGGGCGACCGATCTATGGTCGGTCGGCCCCTTCTCTGCATTGATAGGGAGCCCAAGTATCGAGGCTGTTGTGACACGCCGGCTGACGAACCAAAGGCGCCCCCGAATCCCCCCATTCGGCCGGCGCCGCGGCCGCCCCGCCAATGCCCGTAACGTAGCCGCACGACGCACCGAAGGTGCGGAGGCACCGGGGGGGCGATGACACCACATCCCAGGGACCAACAGTCACACACCAGCATGCCTCTCTGGGGCGCTCCCCACGTGCGCATGCGGTCGCGCGCGGTCGGCGATGCGCTTAGCCCCCCTCCCCCCCCCGCTTCCGCCGCCCCCCCCTCACGCAGCGGGGCAGACGCAAAACCGCCCTCTGCCGCCCCGGCCGCGTCGACTCGCCAGACGCGCCGCCTCGGCGGCGGGGCGCGGCGGCAGCATTGGCCGCCCGCCCGCCCACGGGCGCGCATCTGGCCGTGCATTGGCCCACCGTCGGTGCAGGCGGCAGCCCAACAGAACGCCGAACAGAATGGCCTGTTGGGCAACAGCCGAACAAACGCTCATCTGTTGGGCCGCTTGTTCGGGCAACAGACGCCGAACAGAACGCCATTCTGTTCGGTGATGTTGTTTTCCTCTCTCGTGAGAGAACCCATGCACGTGCCAGGAACTGATGACCGTTAGGGCTCAATTGCACAGGTTAACCCCAAGAGAAAGAAATCAGAGGGGCCTGGTACCCTATTAGAGAAAAGAGGAACACAAATGTCAACACTTCATCATGTCTCAGTACCACTTACTGCAAAGTACAGTAGAACGATCGATGCCATTCACCACGTCGTCCATTGAGCGCTCTGGTGCAATCTCTGGATGGACACCAGCGCACCACACGGCGGCCCACCACACGCTCACAGCCGGCCACGCCGCATGCGTCGTTGCCTCCACGTCGTTGCCGTCGTCTGGATGTCACCGCCACATTTCTCGTGTCACGCTGCCCCTCTTCACCTCACCCCCTTCTCCCCTTCCCCCTCCCCCCCTATCGACGCATTCCCTCTACCTTTGGTTTGGACCCCCTCTGCGCATGCGACGCTTCCGAGGGAAATTCTCTCCCGCTCATCGTACGCGTCGTGCCTCACTCCCCGCTCCTCCATGCCTGTTCCCCCGCTGCCCCCTCGTGTCATCCCTCTCTGCCCCCTCCGCACCCTCATGTCCCACGGACAATCTGTTCCCGCAAGACAGTGGTCCATCCACATTGATTTCCATGTGCCCGCTGGCCGCGCGAGACTGTTATCTCTCCTTGACGGCCCGCTGCCTACTTTTTATCGACACTCGGACTTGCTGCTCTCTCTGGCGTGTGTTTGGTTTGTCCTACCGGACGCTACCTTCCATACATGTGCTATGTCTGTGTCTGCCGGCTAAGGAGTAGAGGCGTTGAGCGCAGTGTTGGTATGGGTGAATAAAGGGAAGGCGCGTCGGGTAGGCGCAGAGCTGGAACGGTCAGCAAGTAGTTACTCATCACGCCCGATGTATTTGGAAACCAGGCTGTGGACTCTCAATCCGACATATTTTATATACACGTAAGTCGTATCATGCTTTATATTTTCTCAAGGTTGTCCAGCCCACTTGCCAAGGCTAATCCGCCCGTTTCAAAAACAACACGAGATCCAGAGCTCAGCACCGAACAATAATACAACAGATTGACGCCTGTTGGGCGCTTGTTCGGCAACAGACGTCCGAACAGAATGGCGTTCTGTTGGGGCCGTCGCCTGCACCGACGATGGCCCGCCGACGCCGTGCGCCCGCCGCCGGCGCGCGCACCCCGCCACGCCGCGGCGGGGGGACCGCCGGGCGGCGCCGATCGGCCCCGCCGGCGGCGCCGCGCGGGGCGGGGCGCCCCGCGGCGCTGATGGGGCGGTTGGAGGCGGCGTTGCGCGCGCCGTTGCCCTAGGGGGGGGGGGGCGACGCGTCGGCGGCCGTCGAGGCGGTGGGCGACTGTGCTCTCGGGTGGGCTGTACAGTTTGTAGTTTGTGTCGTCGGTGGGGTCGAGACTCGGTGGTGCACCTGGTGGTGGCGCGCGCTCTGCGGGCGTCCAGCTCCACCAGGCGCAGCAGGACTGTACCAAGTGGCTGCGCCCCCAGAGCCTGTTGTAAGGTCCGACAAAGCGGTGCGGTGCCGTCGTCGCCCGTGGCATGCCAGTCAAAACGAGGACCGCCGTTGGACCCACCCCCGACCGCAGGCAGGTTTCCTGGCCACCCCAGCACCCTCCTTTCCCTCCCACTCACCTCCCACCACTCGCCTAGCTCATCCCCTGCGCGGTGTTGGGGCTAATCGGCGCGGCCGTGGGCACCACCCGGTCCACCCCGCAGTGCGCCAACCCCCGCGTCACCGCCAGCGCCGCCACCTCCTTGACGTTAAACGTCAGGCGCTGGTACCCCGCGCACAGCATCACGTTTTGCACGCCCGTGTCGGCCGCCGCCGCTGGGTCGGTGCCCCAATCCAGGTCCCCCCCGGGCGCCGACCCGCCGCCGCCCTCCCGAAACGACGTGGCGGCCGCCGTCCACCGCGCGAGCAGCGCGTCCGTCGCCGGCCCGTCCTCGTTGAAATGGGCAATGCAGCTGCGAAAGACTTCATCATCGGGCATGGCCGTCAGCGGCAACCGCACGACGTCGTAGAGGCGGGCGAGGTCGGCAAACGGGCTCGCCTTGATGCCAAACGGCATCACCTCCACGAGCACCGACCCCGGGCGGAGGAAGAGCAGGTTGGCCACCCCCGCCCCGTGCGACGCGACGACCACGTTGGTCTCCTGCATCATGGAGACTTGTTCGTGGAAGCTCGCATTCTCAAAAAAGACCACCTCGGCGGCGAGCGTCACGCCGGGGGCGGTGGCTTCCGCCGCCACCGCCTCGGCGGCGACCGCCGACCGCAGCGCATAGTCGCCGACCATGTAGCGCTGGCCAAAGCGGTTAAGCACCATCACCCGCACCGTGCACGCGCGGGCGGCGGCGGCGAGCGCAGACGCCACCGCCGCTCCGGTGGCGCGCGGCACGCGGCTAATCTGGTTGACGGCAAAGAGAAAGTGCTCCGCCGGAAAAAGCCCGGCCGGCATCACGTCGGCGGTCATGCCCGTGGTGACGACGGACCGCGCACACGCGGCGACGCCTCGCACCTTCCAGCCGTACAGGTCAGCCGCGTCGAGAAGCGAAAACGAGCCGAAAAAGGCGTTGCGGACGAGGCGGAGGAAGCCCTTGACCCACTTTTCGTCCTTTTGCATCGTGATGCGGCTGGTGACGACCAGCCCCGGATCGACGCCCGCCGCCACCACCGCCGCCGTCTCTTTGTCGGGACACGCGCTTCCGCCTTCCACGACGCACTCCCGGGTCAACTGCGCCGCGTGCGCGGCGGTGCGCTCGAGGACGTCCATGAGCAGCAGCACCGGTGACAGGTCCGTTGCGATGCCCGGCATCGAATCCCCCGGGGGGTCCACGCCGAACAAGTCCGTCTCGTTGTGCCCGTCCGTTAGCGTAATCCGCCGCCCGTAGGCCCCGTCCACTGCGTACGTGTTGTCGGGCGCGGCTTTGAGAAGGTACTGCGGCGCCGTAATACCGCACCGCACGACTTGCGAGTTGAACGCCTTCATCCACGCGGGTAGAAGAAAGGTGCCGTCGCCGACGCGGCACACGCCATGAATGCGGCAGAGACGCACGTCGGCAGGGAGGGCCGCGTGCGTCCACACCTCAATAATCTCCCGGAGGCGGGTGACGTTGGATGGCCAGTCGGCGCCGGTCGGGGGCATCGCCGCCTCGCGCACAGTCGTCGTCAGAGGGGTGTGCGCACACTTGGTGCTGTCACCAACACAGGTCGCAGCCGCGTCGAGGGGGGGAGGGGACAAAGCAGCCGCCACGCCGGCCGCGGCGGCAGCCGCCACGCCGGCGAGGAGGAAGAGGCGGCCGAAGCCCGGCGAACGCCGTCGCTGCCACCGCATCATGGTTGCCGTAGTGGCCCAGCCGAAAACATCTTCATGCGCAATAGCCGCCTGGAGCGGCGCACGGCCAAGGCCTGCCAAGGTAATATTCGCGCCGCCGTTGAGCTGCAACCAAGACGCCGTACATGTCCACGCCAGTGGCGGCCATGTGCCGCTGGGGTCCGTCGGCTTCCCAGCAACCCCCATCTTCACCCCACGGTGGTGGGTGGCGGAGTTTCAGCGGTGGCGGCCAGGTGTGCCCGCCATCGCCACCATGAACGAAGACGCCCAAAAATAGCGAGAGCTGTGTGGCTAGCGCGCGGCACACGCAGCGCGCGGCCGATGTGGCGGCGTGGGGAGAGCGGATACAGGATGAGCGGAGCATCGACTGACAATCCGTGCACCTGATTAGGGCTTAGATCGATCGCCTCGATCGTTTGACGCCATCCATGTGCTGCAGGCGCTGGGGCGGTCGTGAACCGCCGTCTTGAGAGGACGGCCGTCACAGTGGTGACGATACCGGTCTACCTCGTACACAAGGATGACGCGAGGGCCCCAACCTGTCACCTGTGATGGTGGTCGGCGCGGGGACGTCACCGTTAGACCCGCTACAACCCCGGGGACGTCACCGTCAGACCCGCTACAACCCCGGGGACGTCACCGTCAGACCCGCTACCTCCCCGGGGACCTCACCGTCTGTCCCACTACAATCCGATATGGCTGACCCACGCGTCCGCCGCCGTGTCTCCCAAGCCTTTCGGCGAGCTGACGCGTGGACGAAAACAAGGCAATCGGCCTCCCTTGTTGCATCACCCTGTCCGACGGGCGGCTTTCTTGTGGAGGCGAAGACGGATGCCATGGGTCTTTCCGCTCTCTGTTGATTGTGGCTCTGCTGGTTTGTGGTGGCATGGGCGGAGGTGGCTTTCGAGTGGGGGGGGCAGTTGCTTGACGCCCGCACCTGGCTGCTGCTTCGAGCCCTTAAATGCGCTCGGTTGGGCGGTGCCGACCAGTTGACAAATGCGTGGTACGTTTAAAAAAAAAAAAAAAGCGAGCGTGTGGGTAGCGTCTCCTCGGCTTTGGGGAACGTGCATCTCGTCGTCTGTGTTGACCCTTGACGCGCACCGTGCTAACGAGCGCCCTTGCTCCCCTCCCTGCTGGCCCACTGCGGTTTGCCTGTTGTGTCGCTCAGCTACGAACCGGCATGGCACCCGTCCGCACGACGTCGACGGCCGTCCGAGATGGCGGCGTCATCCTCGTTGTTGCCGCCACCGTGCCGGTGCCCGTCGTCATGGAGCAGCCTCCCCTAGATGACCGGCGCTATCAGCGCGTCACGCTCCCCAACGGCCTCCGCGCGCTCCTTGTTGCGAACGACGCGGCGGAGATGGCGGCCGCGTGCTTCACCGTCGCCGCCGGCCGTACGGCCCCGTCGAAGCCGGCCGCCTCATTCGCGTCGTGCCAGTTGTCGAGACGCGGCAGGTGTGCCTGTCGTGGTGCTTCCCGCCGTGTGGGGCCACCTACCGCACCGACCCGGTGGGCTTCCTCGCCAACAGGGTCAATTACGCGGGTCCCGGCTCGCTCCTGTCTGCCCTCAAGGCGCGGGGGTGGGTGTCCTCGCTGTGGGCGAGCACATTTGTGAGGAGCACCCACTGGCGGATGTTTGAGGTGAGCGTCAGCCTAACACTCGCGGGCGCGACCAACGCGGTCATCGGCGCGGTGTTTCCTACCTTGGTCTTCTCGGTGGGCAGGGTATCACGCCCCTGCGTATGCCGAAGTGGCTGCCAGCGCGCGCCTGGCTTGGACGTACCGGCAGCGCGCAGAACCTGTTTCGGTGGCGGTTGGCCTGTCAAACGCCATGCACGAGCCGCCCGACGCGCACTTGCTGACGGGCGAGTACCTCTACGAGGTGTACGACGAGGACCTGATTCGATGGAAGCTGGCGCTGCTGACGCCGGCGGCGGCGGTCGTCGTCCGGATCGACCCGGCGTTTGCGGGTACGACCGACAAAGTCGATGAGTGGTATGGCACCAACTACAGCCTGGAGACGGCTCACGACGCCCAGCTGACGGGTTGGGCAGACGCCGAGACGTGGTCGGAGCTGGCTGTGTCATCGCCCAATGCCTTTGTACCTACCGACCTGTCGCTTGTCTGTGACGCGAATGACGGCGCCGAGGATGAGGTACCAGCTGCAGCGCATGCTAGTAGCACACCCAAGGCATCGACGGAAGAGTCAATGCTGGAGAAGCCGGCGCTGGGGCAGCAGCGGACAAGACGAAGACCGAGGTTGAAGCGGGGCCTGCTGCGACCAACGACGCGGGTGCGGGGCACGGCTCCACCGTGCCATGTGGCGACGGCGATAGGCCCCACGTTGTGGCCAAGGTGGTGGACGACGCGGCTGTATCCGCCGCTCCCCCCCCCACGGCCAACGGCTACGCCCCGACGCCGTACCGCCCATTCCCCCTGCTTCCCACTGCCGTACTGCCGGCAGACGCTACGGCGTCGGTGGACCCACTTGTGCTCCGTGACAACGTCGACGCCTCCGTGCGGCTACGCTGCAAGCTCGACCGCACCTTCCGCTGCCCCGAGGCGTACTTTCACGTCAATATCGTCACGTCCGCGCTGTGTGCGACGCCTCGCTCGTGGGTTCTTGCCGTCCTCACCGCGCGCCTGCTCGAGGATGACCTGAAGGAGCAGACATTCGACGCGGCCGAGTCACGGGTCTGCTGCAAAGTCAGAGCGAGCAACCAAGGCTTTCCTCTGGACGTTTTCGGACTCTCAGACAAGCTGCCCGTGCTCCTGCGACTGGTAGTCGACCGCCTGGCTAACCTGCGCGCCGACCCGGACTGCTTTTCCTGCGTGTTGGAGGTGCTTCACCACGGCTTCAAGAATGTGGCCAACAGCTCGCCGCTTTCCCACGCGGGGACGGTCACCTCGCTGCTCCTCTATCCTACCTCGATGCACAAGACGAGCGGGCTTGTTCGGCGTCGCGCCCGGATGCGCCCCCCCGCCCCGACGCCCACTGAGCTGGAAGCCTTCCTGGCTTCAGTCTGTCAGCGCGGCGTTTTCATCGAGGTGCTTGTCACGGGCAGCGTGCGACCCGCCGCCGCACTGGCAATGACTGCCGTCGTCGAGGACGCCCTCCACGCCCCCCCGCTGCGCGCTCGAGCACCTTGTGTCACGTGTCGTCGAGCTTCCTCCCCCGAGACGATCACCGACCGCATCCTCGCATGCCTCGATGGGTTTGGGGCCGACACCCTCCCCAAGATGGACCCCACGCCGTTCAAGGCCGCTGTGATGACCACTTTCCGTGAGCCGGCGAAGCAACTCAGCCTCGAGACTGGCCTCTTCCTGTGGGAAATCGACGACCACATGTACAATTTTGGGCGGCGTGCGGCCGAGGCGGACGCATTGGAGGGCGTTGACACGGAGACACTGCTGCGCCTGTGGGAAACACATCTTGCCGCCGACGCGCCGCAACGGCGGACGCTGGTGGCGACGGTACACCCACCGCAGCACCCGCCGGCGTTAACGCCAACCGAGGAGCGGGCGGCGGGTGGGGTGGGGGGAGGCGACGCGCTGACGCCCATTTTCGTGGATGTCGTGGCGGCGTACCCGGCGGCGGTGCGGGCGTTCCGCAACTCGCGGCCGCTCTACCCATTAAAGGGGTATTGTGAGCCGGGGGCGACGGGCTTCTCCACCTGAAAGCGTGGGGGCCGGTGGGGTGACGCGCCCCCGTCGATGTGTTTTTCTTAGCGGCCGGTCGCGCGGCGCAAGCGAGGTGAAAGAGATTGTTTGTCGTGCTGGAGCTCCACCACGCCAGCGCGGTTGTTGAATCCCCACCACCGAGCTATCTACACGATGTGCGCGCGCCACGGGTAGCTCGCGCTCGCCCCCGCCGCCGCCCGCAAACCAAATGCGCGGGTGCTCCTGCCGCCCGCGACGTGCGCTCGCCCCTCAATCGTGCCGACGGCGGCGGCGGCGGCCGACCGGCCACAGCTGCGCCCGCAGCTCGCCCGCCGGCTCCTCCACGCTGTGGACGTTGAGGTACAAGGTGCCCGCCCGCACCGCCGTCACCTGCGCGTCGTCCAGGTGCACCCGCGCGCGCCCGCGCCCCGCCGTGTCGCCCTTGAACAGCCGCGTGTTTTCGGTGAGGGGGAAGAGAATCGGTCCGTTGGCGCCCTTGGGCGCCTCGTGGATATGGAGACCGATGGACGTGTTGACCGGGGAGCCCAGGCCCGCAAAATGAAAGGAAATCGACAGGTCCGAGCCCTGCAGGCGCGCGCGCACGACGCCCCAGCCGGCCGAGTCGACGGGGGGGACCTCCTGCGCGCCCGTGAGGATGCCGAGGAAGCGGGGGGCGGGGGCGAGACGGCCGGTGGCGGCGACGGCGGTGGGCGCCGCGACGGCTGCAGCGACCACGAGGACCGAGAGGAGCAAGGCCGAAACGACCTTCATGGTGGTACTTGTGGCGGGCTCGGGCTTGTCCGGGAAAGGGAAGTGGGAGGTGAGCGGAAGTTGAGAACGAAAGGTGTGCGCGGGTGGGTGCCAGTTGGGCGAGGAGGGAGGCGGTGGAGGTGGGTTGCTGAGACCTTCTCGGCAGTCAGAGGTAGACGGCCGCCCATCCTCTTATGTCTTCCCGCCGACCATCTACAGCGGTGCGAGCAGGGACTAGTGGGCGGCCGCCGTGGCGAGCACGGCGTTGAGGGCGGGCGTCTCGGCTGCAGGGACTCACGCCGGTGCAACGCCCATGGGGGCGCTACGATAGTTCCGGCGGACAACCGCTGGCGTCTCGGCCTCGGCCAGCGGCAACCCCCCACCCAGGCGTGGCATTCGTTGCTGGAGTTGCTACTCTTCTTGTTTCGACGCGGTCCTCCACCCTACCCCATCCTTCTCTCGGGTTTGGTAGGCGGGGTGGGCGCGTCGTAACGAGCAGGTCGAGCACCAGACACCCACAGAGAGAGGAATCCCGCTGTGGCACAGGCAGTCCGAGTGTGAATACCATCCGCGGCCGGGCGGTGCGGACGGACGTCACGCAAGGGAAGGTACAAGTGGAGAACGGTGCAGGCGGCGATATCCGTTACGGTTAGCATGAGAGCCAATTGTTGGTTTGGTTTCCTGCCACAGCGGCCGTGCCGCGCGTCGTCCCCCGCGCACGAGTCGACCGACCTGCAGACCAATTTCTGCGTTTTGCGTCTCGAGGGCCGCAACGGTCGATCATACAGTACCGGCCGTTGCACCCAAGACTGGATGGCTGACCGAAACGCCAGCAGCCACACCCGACGGCTCGTCACGAGGACGGCGCAAGAGGTGCGGGAGTACAGGCTCGTGCCAGCGGTCGGATATCCCTCGGCCTGTGAACGACCGTGTCACCGGGAAAAGGGGGGGAGTCGGTAGACGTGCTCGTCACCACAACGGTGGTTTACTCAGGGAAACAAGGACAATCGACGCCCTCCCTGCCCGCGGCCCGCCACTGCTGGCCGCGGCCCAACTATAAGGGGTCCGCCGCCGGCCTCGGCGCACGCGTACGCGCGTCAGCCCACTCGCGCCCGCCCCGTCAGTGTCAGGAGGTTCCGGCGGCACCTCGTGTCCGACCACGCTAACACACCAGTCACAAATGTCACACACAAAACTAGAGAGATCTCAGCGTGCCGGTAGCACGGCTCGGACTGTCAGTTCGAGCCTGTAACCCGGGGGAAAGATACAGTCGAGTCCACAAGAGGACCGTCCTCTTGCGGGGCGCAGCTTAGTGGTGATTATCGGGGGGTGGGACACGTATGCCATTGGGCCATGTGGACCCACATCGGGTTCTGAAATCGGTCTGTGCGGGGTCCTACTGTACAGCCGTTCTCTCACCAAACCCGCACTCCAACTGTTCCAACAGGGTTTCAAATGGACACACGGTTCGGTGCCGGGCGGGCCCGCCGCTCGGCGGCTACGTGCTCGTTCCGCCATGCCCGCCAACGGCGTCGATCATTTACATGCACGGCTACACGGACACGCCGTGGTTTTACTCTAACTACTCTCGGTTCCTCCTGACGACCAGTCCGGGCCGTGCGTCGGTCCGGGAGGTAGTGCCGCTCGCGCCGTTGTAGCCTGACCAGCGGGTGGCGGATGCGGCGCCGTTAGACGACCACGTTTGGCACGACCCCAACAGCTTCAACATAGGAACGCGGCCGGCGGTTCTCAACGCGTCGGATGTCGCCGCCGTCGGGGCGGCCTTGCGCAATGACCGTGTTGCCGTGGACAGGCTGGGCCTGTTCCTCTCCACCCGCCACATCGAGGCGATCCTTTCTCGGGAGCGCCGCGTGCTGGAGCGCCCCAGTGCCCCTGTGCGCCACGTCGCTGCGGCGGCGACGGCGGCGGAAGCGGCGGCCGCAACCAGCCCGCGGGCGGGTTGTCCTCGTGGGCGATGGCCTTGAGCAGATGATGACCACCCACATCGTCTCTGTGCTGCCTATTTGCGTCGAACACGCTCTTCCGACGGATCTCGATGGGCCTCGTTGCCCGCATCGATACGTGCCTTCGTCGTAGGTCGTTGCGAGGTCCTGCCATCGAGCCATCGATGGCGGCTCGATGGCATTCGAATGTTATTTACAGAAGCACAGTATGATCGGTGGTCGAGCACTGCAGTTGCCCCACTATTAAGGCCGCGCCCCAGACACTCTCATGCCATTAGCTAGCAGCGCTCGGCGCCCATTTGTTCTGTTATACATATTCATGTACCTGCTGCTATACGAGGTCCTAGGGCCGCAACTGGAGCGCACGCATGCTTGGGCAGGCTGCAGAACGATGATACTGCCGTGCTTGCCCCCGCAGCAACGCCTGCCGCTGAAAGACAAATAGTGGAGAACAAGCAAAAGACAGCATAACGTAGCAGCCCCGTCGTCATGCCGCCGTCTACATCTCCGAGTATCGCGCGCGCCCTCGTACGCAGGCACGCAGCGAGTGCCTGCATCGAGAGACCCTGACCAACACAACCCGACGGGCACGCCGGCGGCACCCATCGCCCGGCCACCCCCTCCTCGCACAGCAGCGCAGTGAGGTTCCAGTCAATCCCTCTCCCACCAGCCCCATCCAGCGACGCAGGCCGCCCTCGTCATCACCGCGTTGCAGGCTTCCCCCCTCCCAGTTTAGATGCGGCGCGCCGCTCACTCTTCCGCCAGCCCATCAACAAGGCGGATGCCGTGGTGGAACTCGGCGTCCACACTCCAGTGCTCCTCACAGCGAGCCTGCTCGGCCACCACCTGCTTGAGAAGGTTGTCGCCAACTGTGTTTGTAGCAATGACGTTGGCGGCCTCGTCGAGGGCGGCGCGCACAAGCGTGGCGACGAGGCTGACCACAGCGACGGTCGTCTCAACGACTGCCTCTTCCCCAACCTCCGTTGGCTGCACGATGCGGGAGCCGGCGCCCACCGCCACTAGCACGGCCGAAGCTCCTGCCACGATAGCCTTCCGGCCGATCGCAGAAGCCATGTACTTGTCGTCGGCCTTCCACTGGTTCGCCACCACGGGTTTATCGGCGGCCAAGACGAGGTCGATGGCGGGAAAGTACGTCCCAATGACGCGCTTTTTCACGGCCTGCAGAAAGTGCCCACGGACACGCAGCAGTGGCACAAAAGGACGCATAAGCAGCGGCGTGCCGCCGCCGCCGCGCGACGGCGTGGCCACGGGCGTGGTCAGCCAGGCCTGAGCAGCGGCCTCATCTACGTTGAGCTCCTCCTGCGTGTCGAGCGCGATCAGGCCGCGGAAAATGTCCTTGTCCGGGATAGCGTCGATGGAGGTGTTGCTGAAACCGAACTTGTCCAAAAGTGTTTTGCGCAGGCGCGCGCGCACGCGCTCAATCATCTGGAAGCCGGCCAGGTCCATCTCTTCGTTCTGGACACCTGGGACTGGCGTCTTCTCCCCGTTGTCGAGGGTGGAGGACAAATCGGTATTCAGCTGGTCCCGCACAGCTGCCGTGTCGTGGCGGGCAGCGGCTAGGGAGCCCCCGTGTGTGTCCACAAATTTGCGGAGAGAGTCCAGGTATTCCTGAAGCTTTCCCACCGCCAAAACCAGCGGCTTGACGCGCTCACGGAACGTCGACTGCATGACGGTGCTCAGCTCGCCAGCCGGAACGGCGCGCGTCGGCGCGGGACGCGCCGACGCAGTCGGACCCGCCACATGCGCTGCAGCTGAACGAGTCGGCGGCGGCGCTGCCACCGACGCCACCGCCTCGATCGCGTCATCCGCCGCCGTCCCAGCAGTCAGTGCTGACGCGCTGGACGGGGGGGGGGAGTAGGTCGCCGTAGCCTTATCGCGGCCGCTCGTGACACGCGCCGCGGCCGTGCCGCCCGGATTGTTGATCGACAGCACGGGCGCCTTGTGCGAAGCCCGCGCCTTGCGCCGAGCGCCACAGGCCCGAGAAGGCCCGGCGCGAGTTCCGGCTGCCACATCCTCAGCCAACATCAACTCCTGCTGCGTGTTCAATTCGTACTCTACCGGGCACAACTCCTGTGGACCCCATCAGTGCTGACGACAAGTTTGACGGGCGCCTCGGGCAAGTACGGTGCCGCAGTTCGCCCTGCAGTGGCTGAAACAGATGCCGCTGCCGCCTTCGCTTCTGCGGCCGCCTCCAGCATGGTAGAAAAAGAGCCCGTCGTCGGACTCTTGCCCTTGCCCCCACTGGGCACGGTGTGCGAGTTGGATTTGCCACTGGTCTTGACGACCGGCAGCGCGGGCGGCTTACGAATCTTCAGCGCACGGGGGCGAGTTCCGCCAAGTGCCGAGGCGGCAGGCGCCACCAAAGATGGTTCGAGCGTCTGCGGATCGGTTGCACGCGCTTCGTTGACGCTCGCCACCGTCTTGGAAGACGGAACCGCACCAGCAGCAGAGGTGCCCGACGCGCCGCCCTCGGCACGAGCCGCTGTGCGAGCGCTCTTGCGCAAGCTGTCCTTCGCTTCTCCGTCCTCAGTCGTCGGCAAGGCGTAGGTGATCGCGCTGCTCGCCGATGAGCCCGACGAGCAACCAACGACAGGCGCCTTGCCCTTGCGGCTGCCCATGAAGATCTTGGCATGGGGGGCTCGATGTGGGATGGAAAGGCAGGGGGAAGGTGGAGACGAGCACGAGGATACGGCGGCTCTGAGCGGGAAGAGAGTAGAGAGAGAAGGAGAGCATTTGGGGGCGTGGCGCCCGTCGGGAGGCCACTCGACAGCGAGTGGGCGGCCTTCTTGTGGGATGCCGGGGAAGAGAGCCGGCGCCGTCTCAGGCACCACACGCCGCTCATAGTGGAATCCGGAATCCCAAGAGACGGTCTCCACAGAACCTGTCTTGGCTTGGCACGCGGCGCCCTGCGAGAGCCCTAACTGTCTGTGGAAACGAAGAGGACTACAGCTCAAACCTGAAGCAGCCAGAAGCAAGAGGAGAGCAGCACGTAGAGGTCCTGTGAGCGTGCGCCGTGGGAGCGACGAAAGAAAAGTGTTTCCCGCAGCGCCGGGAGCTCGCCCTCTGTGGACGGCTGAGGGGCCTAGAGCGGCGACAACGGTGACACAACGTACATGCAGCAGGCTAAATTACAACGCGTCTGCGTCAGAAGACGCTAGAGCATGCGGAGAGAGGAGAAGACCGCGACCTGCTGGGTGCCGGAGGAAGAGTAGATGACGACGACGCGCACGGGCGACGAGCACCGCAAGGTCAGCAGCTGTCTCAGCACCGTTTTTCGCGTGATGGCCTTCGCAGTTCAAGGGAATTGACTCGGCTGGCACGCAACTCGCCTGCCTAATTCAATCAAACAGTGAGCGAAGTCCTATATGTATGTGGCCATCGTAGGCCCCACCACAAGAGGCTCTGGCAGAACTACTCTCAAGGTCCTGCCTGGGTCTGATTGGGCGGCCTTGTGGCGTTGGGACTTCAACCAACCTGAGGTCACAGTGAACCCTTTCGAAGCGATGGCTCCGGTACCGTACCGAGTGCTGCTTCTTGCTGTGTGTCACATCGCCTGCGCCACCTGCACTCCGAAGCACGGCCGTACACCGCCTCTGGCGTGGCACTTGCTTGTGTGTTCCTGCTCTGTCGGACTCAGCGGTGGAACTCGTGCTGCCCCCGGAGTCGTGGCGAGCAGCCACGTCTGCACGGCGCCTTTCACCTTCCCCCACCATCACTCACCACTCCTCGGGAATGGTTCGATACCGATCCGACGCGGTGGGGTGCCGCCGCACCACCCTCTTGTCTAACCCTCTTGTCCTCGATTGATTCCTTTGCCCGAGCCTTGCTGCGGCAGGCTGGCGCCGGGAGCCGCGCGTTTCTTTTAGTCGATGGGGCTTCGGCGTCCAATGCCAGCGACGCTCCTGGTCCAGGTAAGTCATCAAATTCGGAGTGGTAGGACATACGTTCAGCGAAGATGCGAGGTGGGGAAGAAACGGTGGTGGTCGACCGATGAAGTACTCTGGCGCTCATACAGCTAATACATGTGCCCGCCCGTTTGACTGCCTTCGGTGCCTCCCTTGCCCATGACCCCACGTGCTCTGCGTACGGTCCATCGGGGTCAACCGGGACATCGTGCCTGTTCCACCCTATGCAGTGTACACGGCGGCAGACCAGCGTGGGCGCCTTTATCTTCGTCAAGACGCTCTACGTCATCACGGCGCCCTCGTTATAGGCCACTCGCTACCCGGTGGCGTCTGTTGACATGCTGAGGCCTCGATACACAAGATTCGTGTCATGCATTTGGGGTTGGCCGCTGCGTTTGCACTCTGGGAAGAGAGTGGGGACGAGACGAACGCTGCAAGCTCTTGAGCTCCAGGCTGTGGCGGTTCTTGGCACCACCACGTTGGTTCGTCGTCCGGCCGAAGTGACCTCTTGATCATCTCGGTCCGTCGAAGAAACTGCCCCGGAAATCGACCCACAGCCCAGCCTTCCCCCAACGGGAGGAGAGGATCACGGCAAAGCCCAGGGGGGGATCGTAGTCCAAAGCACAGTTGGTTTTATCAAACGGCGACGGGGACGGCGTCCCCGCTGTCAATAAACCCCTCCCCAACCCGAACGCCGGCGGCCAAAGTAGCCACCCCAAATGCGCCAAACAGATAAATCCCTCCAAAGCGAAAAGTTCAAACAAGTAGTAGGGGGGTTGGGAAAACCACGAGGGAAAAACCCCGCCCCCGACCAGATCCGATCTCCCTGAGATTCGGACAGGTCATTCCCTTGCTGGCCCGGATCGGGATATTTTGGGGCCGGCCCCGGGGGTGTGCTGTCCACAGCTGAGGGGCCGCGCCCCTTCCAGCCGCGGAACCCCCCGACCGCTACACGCGGGTGGGGTCGACGGTCGTGGAGGTTTTGGGACAGCAAACGGTTGGACAATCATGTGCACCATCTAACGCGTCTCCCATACCGCGCGCACGTGCTAGCTCGCTCCCACTGGCGCACCATAAATGCGTCTGAGCGCTGCATGTCGGCCGGCGTGGGGCGCGAAAGAAGCGGAATAGGGGTAAACGAGGCTACTGGACATTTCTCACTGATTCTTGGATGTGTGGGGTGGTTTTAGTTGGAATTTCTCAAAACCGCCGCTCACGCCCTCTGAAAGGGGAGGGGGGGTGCCTCATTTGTCCTTGGCAGCGCCCCTTCGATGCCGCCGTTCTCCGTGCTACCATCCCATACTAGCGGCTGCGGCGGACATCTTGGACCCCCCGGAGACGACTCGAGCGCCGGGGGACACCCGCTGGTACGTTTTTCGTGGTTGGTTTTCAGGGGGGGCGGGGGTACGGTCTCCCTTGTCCCCCCCCCGGGTCGCGGGGGCGCGATGGCGCCAGTTATCGACTCGAAGGAGGAGGCGGCGTCCGCTATGGCGGCCGTCTTCATCGCCGCCATCGACGGATTCGTCGCCAGACTGCCGGTCGCGGACCCGGTGTGGTTGTTTCAATCCGCGGTCGGCATTGTCTTGGCCAATGGGCGCGTCGCTTTTGATCCCTGTAAGGCCCCAGTTCAGTCGCCGTCGGCGACGCCGCAGTCGGCTCGGAGTTCGACAGGATGAGCGCGCGACGGAGCGGTGCTGTATTTTCCGGTCGTGGCGCGGCGCTCCGCGCCCCCCCCACGCCAGCACCGCCCGAGGCAGGCACCTTCTCTGGAACAGGGACCTCCGCGGCCGCCCGCTGTGGTGCGGCCGTTGCCCCAGCCCCACCGGCCAAGGAGGGACCCTGCGACCACACCACCAGCGCGCGGAAGCGCGGACGGCCCGGGGCCGTGCGCGAAGCGCCCCCCCTCCCCCCCTAGTGAGGAACAGACGCGGGCACTGGGACCCCCGCGGCCGCCCGTCCCGGCGCGGGCCCTCCCCGCTCCCCCCCAGACCGCGCAGCTCCCCGCCCGACCGCGCCGCCCGCCCATCCGACGACCGCGCGGCATGGCGCCGCCTCATCCACTGCGCCTGGCGTGCCCCCTCCCGCTCCTTGCGGGCTGCGCTCCCTCCTCCGCGGCCCAAGCCCCGACGCAGCCGCCGCTGGCAGTGTCTCTGCCAGTACGGTCGGCCCACGCGCCCCCCGCCGACGCGCGAGCGCCCGTCGCGGCGGCTACCGTTCTACTGGCGCCGCAGGCGCCGCTCCACGCACGGATGCGCGCATGGCCGCCACTGCCGCCGCCGTCCCCCACCGCCGTGCGGCGTCCCTTGCAGCAGCCCTTGACCGCACCGCCGCCGCCGCCGAAGCCGACGTCGGCGCGCCCGTCCAGGAGCCTATCCCCGCCGCCACCGCGGCATGCGACGCGCGCGTGGCCGCGCCCGCGGCGGCCACAGCTCGGCGCATAGAGCGCACGACCGCCGCCGCGTCAGCGTCGGCGGTGGCGAGGGCGGCGAGCGCATTGCGCACGCGCCGCCGCGCCGTTCGGTCGCCGAGCTCCTGCACCGCGAGTGTCACGCCGGCGGCGCCGCAGGCGACGGTCTCGGCTGCATGCACGTCGGTCGACGGGGACGCCGCGAGTCGCCGCAGCGCCAGCGCGCGCTCAAATAGCGAGGCCGCAGCCGTCCTCGCCTGTGTCGCCAGCGGCCAGGCGGCGGCGGCCACGTCCCCCCCGCAGGTTGTGCGGGCGCCCGCGTCGGCCGCGTGCACCGCGGCCGCAAAGGAGGTGAGAGCCGCCGTTGAGGCCAGGCCGACGGCCACCACCGCCGCGTCGGCGTCACGGTTGGCGCCGCGCGCGGCGCGGCAGACGCCGGCGACGTTGGCCGCCGCGCCAGCGCAGCCATTGGGGGCGGCGGCGGCGTTCATGACGCCAGTCCCGCCGCGTCAGCGGCGCCTCGTCAGCCCCTGTCCGACGGCAGGGAGAAGAAGAGAGTGGGGAGCCGCTGGGGCGGGAAGTGTCCTCGCCCGCTGCTCCGATGGCCGCCTCTTCAGTTGCGGCCGCGCCGCCGACGACCGGCCAGCCGCGCCGCCCTGGTCGGGCGGGGGGATCGCGTTATAGACACAAAACGGCCCGGGCGGGGCGGGGCCCCGCCCCCCACCAGAGAAGCGTCATGGGTGGGATCGAGGGGCCCCAAACGGCCCCCGAAGCAGGAAGGCTGGGCAACATCGAGCCGGAGAAGCGCCCTGGGCGGGAGCCAGGGGCCCCAAACGGCCCACCAAGCGGGACTGAGGGGCGACTTCATACGCCGCCAGGGCCTCCATGCCGCGGCTAGATGGCGGGCCGCCGCGCGCCGTCGCACAGCAGCACGATCTCTGGCGTAGGCTCGCCGGAGCGCTTCGCCGAGCTCTTCGCTTGTTTGACGACTGGCAGAAAAAGGACGTCCAATTTCTGCTTCTTTGGCGCATCCCAGAAGAATGATCGCATCCGAGAAAAGCTCACAGCAAGTCACAGCAGCTCACAGCAAAGTTGTTGGTAAATCCCGTAGCTGTCAGCTCTATCTCTATGACGCGATTGGCTGCAACTTACGAACCATTCATGAGAAGTGCAACGAATCGCGTGTTGCGAGCATGTAAGATCTGTCCACTTTTTCCGACCTGAATGGTGACAGATCTGCAGCACGAGACGTGGCTGTCATGTATGTTGAGTCTGGTTGTGGACTGCTGTTGGCTGCTGTGGCGGGCTGTGGACGAGCCGTCTCCGATATCTTCCAATCTTGCTGCCATCCTCGAGCGTTGATTGGTCGGATGCGATCACGCGCTCTTTGTCTTCCATGCACAGAGGTGCTGTGGTTGCTGCGATATCCCTCAGCAACTCACAGCACGCGCCACAGCTAGGAATTCCGCCAAGGACTGTTCCTGCAGGCGTCCTCATCGCTTGGCGCCACCTTGCCCGATGACCTGGTTCCTTTCGCAGCTGTTTCAGGAATGCACTCTGCAGCAGAATCACCTCAGCTCCAAGCTCCGAGTCCTTTGTTGTCGTTGTCCCCCCCAACGCCTCTGTCACGCCACGACCTCGGCATTGACCGTCCACTTCTCGTGCCCCCATGATAATGACGCGTAGACTCCCCCACCTGCGGATGTCGCGAGCGTACGGAACACCGCGACGTGCCTGTTGTTCTTCTTGCCGCCCCCCTTTTGCTATATGTGTGTCACCGCCTCCCAAATAGCGCCAAAGCTCTTTCCCCCCTCCTGCTATAGTGAGCGATTGCATTCTGGCCCATCGCCGCTGCAAAAACAAGCAACCCCCCCCCATCATGAGCTCTCCTGAACACCCCCGCCAACCCCGGACAACATCCTCCCGAGACGAGAATCACCACCAGCTACCCCAATGGCTCAGTCTGGTGGACCATCTAGAGAACGCTTGCCAGTCTCAGATCAGATTCTTCTGCTCCACATGCGGAAATTCGATTGCAATCCTGGCCAGCCGCCATGCGTGCCCCCGATCGTGTGGCCCGCGCGACTCGGAGCCGGTGGGAGGGGGGAAATGTTAAAGGCAGATAGAGGAGGAGCGGACGAGGCCGCCCGAGTGGCCATGGTCGCCACGACGGCGAGGCGTGCAATCAGAGTGCCACGGAACTACTGTAACCACTGTCAATTTCTGTAATCAAGACAATGTGTGTGACTATCCACCTACCATTTTTCGTAGCGAGTCTCCGCGCCGTTGACGCAGACGCCCAGCTCCACGACCGGCGCCGCCCCCGCGTCGGCGTCCTCCATTACCACCACCAAGAGGGCGTCGTCTCTCGTGTACCAGGTGCTTTTCTGTCGCTGCAGTTTCTGGCTGCGTTCGTGGCCCCGCCGAACTTTCACGGGTCGTCGGCGGGGGCACCGCTGACGTTGCGGCGCCCGACAGCGTTACGAGTGGCGCACTTGCTGTGCCGACGGAGATATCGTCGGACGCCCCAAGCTCTCCAGGACGCTGTCGGCTGAGGCGGGCCCTGGGGACGGGGCGTCCGAGGAGCTGCCCGAATGCACGGGCTGGTCGTCTTCGGCGACGCTGGCGAATCGGCCGTGCCAGACAGCGTTAAGTGCTCCGCGTGCGCGGCGCCGGTACCCACGTCGACGGCTGCTACAAACCCGCCAGGGCGCAGTCGCTTTTGGCGGGCGCTGGGGGACGCGGCTGGTGCTGCTGCCGCCGGCGCAGGGAGTGGCCGCCGCACGATCTGGTGGGTCGGTGGGTCTCCTTGGGTGCTGGGGGGGGTTATCGGCGGCAATGCCGCCGCAATCGTCCTCCCGTTCGGTGTGTTGGGCGGTGCGTCGTCGGCGCGGACCGCCGCGCTGCCAGGCAACGCCCACAAAACCAAAAAGCTCCAGATGTGTGCGCTTCGCGGGGGGAGGCCCTGCTGTTGCTGCTGCTAGCAGGCGGCGTGACATCGCCGAACGGCGGATAGGAGGGGCAGTTGGGGCGTGGGAGGTGGTCTTCGTCGGCGCCGCTGGCGAGTTGGCGTCGCCAGACGGCGTCAAGGGCGGCGCGCTTGCGGCGCCGACCACCACATCGGCGGCCGCTGCATACTTTCTAACGCGTTGTCGTTTCTGGCGGGTGCTGGGGGTGCCGGCTGATGCTCCACGCGCGGCACCTGGTGCGGCCGCGCCTCCTGGTCGGTCCGTGGGTTTGCTCTGCTGCGGGGAGGGGTTTTCAGCAACGCTTCCGCCGTATTCGTGGTCCCCGCAGGCGAGTGGGGCGGTGCGCCGTCGGAAGCGATATCCACGCTGACACCCGAAGCCACCGAATCCGAAAATCTCTCGTGGTGTGCGCTCTCTTGGGGGGGGGCTGTTGCTGCTGCAGCCAGCAGGCGGTGTGGCTCCGCCGACAGCCGGGTCGGAGAGGAAATTGGGGTGTGGGGCGTGGCTTGTGGGCAG
>ENA-ORXR01001179-ORXR01001179.1-marine-metagenome-genome-assembly--contig:-NODE-1179-length-28947-cov-5.979183_pt1 | contig 28947 bp, 44 predicted proteins | sample MGYA00237866_ERZ511479 | MGnify/ENA metagenome assembly ERZ511479
GACAACAGTTCTAAGAGACAAAAGACATGGGACGGGGACGTTCTGCATTCCAGTTTCAATCCTAATTATTAATGGACAACAGTTCTAAGGCAAAAATAAAGCGATCACCGATTTCAACAGTCTTGTGTTTCAATCCTAATTATTAATGGACAACAGTTCTAAGCATGACAAAATGTAAGCAAGAATTAATCGAAATGCTGTTTCAATCCTAATTATTAATGGACAACAGTTCTAAGAATGAGAGTAGGACTAACAAAAGTACAAGCACTGGTGTTTCAATCCTAATTATTAATGGACAACAGTTCTAAGGAAGAACCAGAAGTCGAACCAATCAACCCTCAAGAAAGTTTCAATCCTAATTATTAATGGACAACAGTTCTAAGGCTTTTTGGAAATCGTTAGAACGGACCTACTAAACGAGTTTCAATCCTAATTATTAATGGACAACAGTTCTAAGAGAAGAAATCGCACAATCAAGCCAGAAGCAATAACCCGGTTTCAATCCTAATTATTAATGGACAACAGTTCTAAGTGGTCCTGTTCAAAGTATGGGAATGGAAAGACAATGAGTTTCAATCCTAATTATTAATGGACAACAGTTCTAAGCTAAGAACGGCAGCAATTGTCAGCTGCCGTTCTTAGAAGTTTCAATCCTAATTATTAATGGACAACAGTTCTAAGAGGCACCACTATTTTTCTTTTTGGCCCAACAGCGATTAAAAAGGTAGAGGCCAGTAATTTGCCAGGCCATTTGTCTTATGTGAATTTTTTTAGACCACGAATTTCAAAAAAGTAATAATCTAAATAACAAACAACAACCATTATGTCAGCAACAACAACTACATTATCAGTAGAATTCAGAACAAAAGTACAACAGGCTATTATCCAACACAGTTCAATGTTCAACACTGCCAAACAACAGGCAACGAACTTGGACATTCGGGATTCAGTCTTATCAAGAATCAAAAAGGGAGAACTGGAAGGTGTCCTCAGTCGTGAAAAGTGGATTCTTATTTCTAAGAAATTAGGAGCAGGAAACGAATCAGCTTGGAAAACTGCCAAAACCGACACCTTCAGATATTTGTACGAACAATTTACAATGTGCCAGGCGACTGCTGATAGTGGCATCCTTTGCGATAATACTGGTATTGGCAAAACCTACACTGCAAAATGTTACACCAGTGAGCACCGCAACGCGATATTGATCGATTGTAGTCGAACAAAAAAACGAACTCAATTCATTAGAAAAATTGCTCAAGAATTCGGCTTGGATTTTCGTTCCTCATTGGCAAAAGTGTATGAAAACTTGTGTGATTATCTACAGACAAGTGAAAACCCATTTATCATACTTGATGAAGCTGGCGATTTATCTTATGATGCATTTCTAGAAATTAAAGGACTTTGGAATGCATCAGAAAATAGTTGTGGTTGGTACATGTTAGGAGCTGATGGATTACGAAAGAAAATGGAAGATAAATGTGATAAAATTTGGATTGGATATCCAGAGATATTTAGAAGATTCGGAAGTAGATATCAACAAATCACACCTAAGGGTTTAGCTAGTAAGGAAGATTTCAAAAAACGTGAATTTGCAATAGTCGCAAAGGCTAATGGAATGACAGGTATTCAAAAACTCTATGCATACTCAAATGGATCAATAGGACGCCTAAAAAGAGAATTCAACAAGGGGAATAAGTAGTTCTTTATTGAGGTTGCTCTAAAAAGTTAGAGCGACAATCTCATTAATTAAAATCCAGCCTACTACAGAAGAGGGTAGAATGGATAAACAAAAGGGAGACAGTGACAATGCATTGATCCAAAATGTTGACTTAAACCTAGCTCGCTGTGCATAGCGTGAGTCTTCTGTATCTGCTGCTGATGGATATTGCAGTATAAGTCTGGATCTGTCTCCTTTATATTAATAATAAAAAGCAAACAACAATGGTACTAAGTTTTAAGAAAGAATTTAAAAAGCCAATACTAAGCGGTGATAAGATTCACAGTATTCGAACTGACAAAAAGCATCGATGGAACGCTGGGCGAACAATTCAAATGGCAACAGGAGTGCGTTCAAAAAATTACAATTGTTTCAAAGAAGCAGTTTGTATTTCTACACAAAGAGTCTTCATGACATATTCCCATAGAGATATCATTGAAATTTCAATTGATGGAAGGCAATTATTTGGACATCATGAACGCTTAAAATTTGCTAAAAACGATGGCTTCAATACATGGAAGGCGTTTTTTGATTGGTTCTTTCCTTTGATTAAGAAGCATCCTGAAAAGCACTTTTCTGGAGTCATTGTCCATTGGACGAATCTCAACTACTAACCACTAACATTTACAAACCCTTAAATACTAACAAACAACAAAGTGAAAAGAGCCAAAAGCGTAAGCGAATTATTAAACACCAGGTTCAAGGTGCTGGATTTCGAAGGGGAATGGCTCGACCTCATTGGACTACCTGAATTGTCTGGTAGTTGGATCATCTGGGGCAATTCCGCAAACGGTAAGACGCGTTTTGCGCTTCAACTGTGCAAGTACCTCACCAACTTCGGGAAAGTCGCTTACAACAGCTTAGAAGAAGGCGTAAGCCTATCAATGCGAAAGGCGTTCGTTGAGGTTGGGATGGAAGAAGTTTCAAACAAATTGGTTTTACTAGACCAGGAAACGATTGAAGACTTACGAAAGCGATTAACTAGAAGGAAAAGTCCTGACATTATCGCAATTGATAGCCTACAGTATACAGGCATGACTTATAAATCATACAAATCATTACGGGAAGACTTCCCCAAAAAACTATTTGTATTCATTTCTCATGCAGACGGAAGGGAGCCTTCAGGACGGGTTGCAAAGTCAATTAGATATGATGCTTTCGTGAAGATCCGTGTTGAAGGTTACAAGGCATTTCCTGCAAGTCGATACGGAGGTGGCAAACCTTATATAATCTGGCATCAGGGAGCAGAAAACTATTGGGGAAACAAAAAATAACGATAAAGTAAAATGGCAAAAAACAAAGCATTAGTTGAGAAGTACGCAAAGCAAAAAGCGGAAATAATCGAAAAGTTCAATCTGGTTGAAACTGAAAAGTTTAGCGAGTACAATGATATGATCTTCAACACAGGATTAGAATTTCTAAGCTTAGTGTATAATAATGATTTCGGGCGTAAATTCTCACAAAAGTACAGTCGTCGCCGAACCTTTTGGAAGTGGTGGCAAACAAAGTTCAAAGAATTCGAATCAGAGTTTTTTGACGATATAATGAAAATAGGAAAATCAGATTTAAAATACATGTGGACAATTCAGATGATCAAATTAGTCTATAGGGAAACCACGTATTCAAGTTATTACTACCAGTATTTGAAATATGAGAAATCATTCTTCAAAATGAGATAATAGAAATTCAATTTTTAATTCATAAAACTAGACAAATGTTTACGTCAAAAAAAACAGAACCTGACAGCCTTATTAACATCTATGAGCGATACAATAAAGCTACTAGCTCACTCAAGTCCATTGAAGATTCAGAAAGCAATGAAATTGCTAAAATCAAGAAAAAGCACTGGGAGAAAAAGAACCTTTTGGAAACACAAAAAAATGAAGAATTGATAAAATTGTACGATTGGGCAACTGCCAATCGTAAGGAATTTGGAGAAAAACAAAGCATGGAAGTGCTAAACGGTTCAATTGGATTCCGTAAAGGAAAAATCAAGTTCAAGCCAATGACCAAAGAATTTGAAGAAACTGTAATTGCTGCATTGAAAAAAGGTAAGCTCAAAAAATACCTTGCTGAGAAAGTCAGTATTGCAAAAACTGCTTTGCTAAAAGATCGTGAAGATCCTAAAACAAAGGCGTTAATGGATGAATTAGGTATTGAGACCCATCAGGAAGAAACCTTTTTCGTGAAACTAAATTAGTCAACTGGTGTCCTGGCAGCTGTTGCCAGGACACTTATTTAAAATTTACAAACCATGTTAAGCAATTCAAAAGTTACATCACCAATTAAGGCAGCAGATATCCAATCAGGCAGCCGTCCAGCAGTATCACCAACAAAGGCATACATTGCCTGTAGCAAAATCAAAAGAATGCTTGTTGAAACTGGTAATCCCAAAGCTCAAGAATTATGCTTTCAATTATTAGATTCGCCATATCGATTTTTTGAAGGTCGCGTAAGACGAATATTGATTGACGAGCTTTCATTCACAGAACTTCAAGCTGAACATTGGATTACTCAAAATCTAAAGCCTAACTAATGAGTAAGAGTAAGTACCGAGTATATTTTGCAATGGAAAGACGCATTAAGCAAATGGGTTATCCAGTGGAACGAAAAGAGTTGATTCAAGAATTCACTGGAAAGGAACAAGGACTTTCCCAGCTAACAGAAAAGCAATATAAAGCCTTTTTAAATTGGCTTTCAACTGAATTTAATCTTACTGATGAAGCGACCCAGAAGCGCAAACAGCGTGAAGATAGAAAACGTAAGAAGCTAATATCGCTTTACGTGCATCAAATGGATGGCACACTGGAAGGATTAAATGAATGGTGCATAAAGTATGGCAAATACCATATTCCTTTAAATGACCACCACGAAAACGAGTTAGACGCTGTGATTACTCAAATGGAACAGATGTATGTGAAGTATGTCAATGAAACTCAATAACTGAATCAACCAAAAAATAACTATGGCGATTACGCATATGATATTCGAGCCACTTTATAAGTTGGGAATGTGGTATAGGCATTATGATTCACTACCAACAACTGATAGAAATCGCAAGATGTTAAGAAAACTTAGAATTGCTTTTCTTGATAGAGTTGCAGTGATTCAAAATAGGTTGCAACATATTTCTGAATTTGAATTCTCTGATAAAAAAGAGAAACATTTCAAAGCGATGAAAGATGAAAAAGGGCAATGGTGGTTATATCTACAGCATTATTCAAAATCTCACTTCATGAAATATCAGTCATTCAAAGGCCCATTTGATTTGTGTATGGCTTACGAACGAAGAATCAATCAATAATGGAAGAAATCATCCAGATATATAAAGAGATCAGCAATCCCCAAAGTATTGTTGAAGGAATGAGCAGAATGGAATTTATTCAATGGTTGTCCTTGGGAACTGTCAAAGATATACAATGTGCATTAGCAGAACTAGTATTGCATCACATGTTTGACTATGCAGCAATGGCGCGTAATTACTTAATACAACTTAATTAGAAACAATGGCTAGATTAATATTGAAAGGCAAACCAGATAAAGGAGTTTTCAAGAACAATTTTGAAGCAACTCACAAAGGCAAATGTTTTTTGTCAATTGAAAAGCAACGAAAAGGCATGGAATTTATTATGAAAAAAATCATGAACATGTCAGAAGAACTAAAAGAGCTAGGATATGATCCAACTACAATTTATGTTGGTATTTCAGAGGAATTTTAAAACAAACAATCATGATAGTAATTTTTGCAAAACTAGGAACTACTGAAAAGGTAATTATTGAATCCTATTCAAATGAATTTACTGCTGTAGCTCAAAAGAAATTAAATGAACTAGGTGGTCAATGGGTTAAAGTAGATGATTTGAAATTTGGAGAAATGTTGGAATTTTCAGATGATCAAAAGTACGAAGGATTCAACCCAGATATTAATCGATATTCTAACCAGATTGCACCGCTAATCAAAATATCAACCTAGTATGACTACTCATTATATATTGACCATCACAGGCGATAGTATCAATGTTGCCTTCCAACTTACTTACAAGGCTGGTAAATTTTCACGGCTCCAATGGAAACGTGGCAAGATGGCTACAGTGAAACAATGGAACTGGTTAATGAACCTGGTACCAGAATCGGAAACGGAGATTAACGCAAAACAAGAGCGTTACAGCACGTACGGTGTTGCTTATGAAGTAATGAGTGACAACAAGCCGAAAAGCCTACACAGTAAGTTTATGAACGCTTATACAGCGTTTTATGCTACCACAACAGGAATGGCACCAAGGATCAATCGAGTTGAAGGGGTTGCACTCAGCTCCATAATTAAACACCTGTTGAGCCTTAGTAATGAAAACGAAGCTCTTGAGGTATGGGGCGCAATACTTGCCAACTGGAAGTTATTAAAACCATACTATCGTGAAAAAATGGAATTACGCCACATCAATTCAAATCTAACTAACATTTTAAGACAGTTGAAAGATGGACAAAAAGCAGACCAAGAAGCCAATAAATTTAGAGACTTACTCTAAGGCTGTCAAGACAAAGCAGGGCGATGTTACTGAGATCGCCATCAAACAAAAAACTGTTTTCGATATGGTTACATCGAAAGCTAATAAAGTGGAACTAATTCGCACCTTTGGCGATTTGTCTCTGTCTAAGATCTTGAAACATGATTTCCCTACAATCGGACAATTGAAGAAAATCCACGGACTTGAAAAAATTGAAGTCATTTCCTCATTACTAATATCTGATTTATCTGCCAGTTTCGATCGTGCATTGGATTCAGACCAGATCATGGAGATCACTGTAGAAATCACAAGTTCAAATCTTAGAAACTTGACATTAGAAGATTTGTATTTGGTGTGTCGTACCATCAAATCAACTGACAGCTTCGGTAAGCTCACTATTAACAAAGTTCTTAAATCATTAACCAAACACTACGAAAAACGAATTGAACGCGCTGGTGAGCTGAGTTATAACAATCATATCAGTGGTAAGCATGTTGATTCAAATCGAACTGGAGACATTGAACCGGTACAAACTAAAATGCGAGCTGCGCAACTTCGATACTTACAAGAACAATCAAAAAAAGATAGTCAATGAAAAAGAAGAAGGAAACATCAAATGATCGGATTGATCGCCTTAACAGAAGGAATGATTTGATTATCAAAAAGTACTTAGAATTGGCTGGTAAGAAGTACAACGGGAAAACGCGCCTTTACTCTGATGAAACTATTTTGGAAAAACTAAGTGAACAGTTTTTTTTAAGTCACAGGACATTGGACGATATCATATGTAAACGTGGTGTTTATAAGGATATGGACAATACGACTAATCAAACAAAGCTATTCTAATGATATTTAATCAATCATATTACAACTTAGAAGATAAAATTGAAAGCTCAAAAAAAATACTCAACCAAGCCTTAAGTGAATACAAACCCCATTGTACTATTGTTGCATTTAGTGGTGGTGATGATAGTTTGTGTGTGATGGAGGTATTAAAGTATTTAAATCATAAACCACAATATGCAATCTTCGCAAATACTGGAACTTGTATTCCAGCTACAAAAACCTTTGTAGAAACATATTGCAAGACAAACGGCATCGAGTTATTAACTACAAGTCCAAAAAAGACACTTAGAGAAATGGTAATTAAGGAAGGATTCCCAGGACTTGGGAAATCCGCACATAATTACTCATTTGGTGAATTAAAAGGAAAGCCAATTCGAGATATGATCTCTGCAAAGATAAGGCAAGGGAAACGACATCGAAATGTAATTGTTTTCTCAGGTATTAGACGAAACGAAAGTGAAGAACGCTCTCGATCTAATAAATATAAGTCTCCATTCTGGCAACAAAAAACAAGAATAGGATCTGATGGAGAACAGCGGTACGTCCCTAATATATGGACTTCATTAATACATCAATGGGAAAAGGAAGATACTTTGGAATTTCTGGAGAGTGTCAAACAGGATAGAAACCCTATAAGCATATTATTAGGACGTTCTGGTGATTGCCATTGCGGAACTGCAATAGCAAATCCGCAAAAAGAATTTTCAGAATTAAATAAACATGCCCAATCCGTAGCTAAGGAAATATCAGAACTTAATCAATATTGTATAGAAAAAAGATTAACTCAATGGGCAGAAAAAAGAAAGAAATCATCCTTTTTGGAAAAACAAGGACAATGTAATTTGTTCGAAGGATTAGATTTATGTCGCGGCTGTAAAAACAAGTATATTTTAGAAAACAAAAGAACTAAATGAATTATACTAACGCCAAATCACTTGCTGATGAACTGTTGATTAAACTGTTGCCATATTTTGATAAAATAGAAATTGCAGGATCGATAAGAAGACAGAAACAATTTAATATCAAGGATATTGAATTAGTTGCAATACCCAAAAGAATACCTGTTAAAACATCCTTATTTGATAATAAAATGCAAGTTGATCCAACCACATCAAACTTTCTATCTGCTTGGAAAGAAAAATCAAATGATCCTAAAGGTTCTCCATCTGGAAAATACATGAAGCTAACTTATAAGGTGCAAGTTGACTTGTTCATGACAACTGATAAAAATTGGGGTTACATAAAGGCTTTGCGTACAGGTTCCAGAGATTTCAATTTCAAAATATTATCTGCTGCTAAAAATAAAGGAATTCAATTGAAAGAAGGGGCGTGTTTCTTCAAAGGAAATCCCATTCCGGTACCAACAGAAAAAGTCTTTTTTGATCTAATAGGATTAGACTTGATTGACCCAAAACTACGTAATTAATAAACCATAAAATATAATAGTATGCTAAAAAAGTCTGAATTTGAACTTACAAAAGAAGCTAAAGAATTAAAGCTGCCTTTCCCAAAAATCCGTGAACGTTACAATTACCGCCAAGAGATTTTCAAAAAATTGAAATCTATCAATCCAGAAGAAGAAGAATTCAAAATTGTTATTAAGTCCTTTACTCTTGAAATTGATTTCGATGAAGAGGAGAATAATGAAAAAAGTATCCTTATGAAAGTTTACAAGGATTCAATTTGGAAAGCGACACTGGAGTTGCCAGATTACAACAAATCAGCAGCTACCAAAATAGCTAAGGCAGTAATTAATTTTATTACTGTTTGGGGATAGCTGTTAATTTAATTAGAGAATGAAGGCTGTGCAGATCTGCACAGCCTTTTTTTATGTCTTAATAGTAGTTTCAACCACTAAACTAGCAGTAACAGTTGTAGTTGCTTTTACAGCACTGCAATCAATTAAAGTTGTTTGATAACTAAGTATTGTCACCTTCAATTGGTCGTACCTGGTAATCAATTCGCTTTGAGTTCTCATTAACTCAGTACTTAATTGGTCTGATCCATCCATCAACCTTTTCGTATGAATTACCTTGTGTAGTTCTGTTGTCAACTCCATTGCAGGCTCTGGTGAGTCTGCAATATCAAAAGAAACTAAATGAAGCCTTATTTTTGCATTTGTTGCCTGTTGAACACCAGAAGCCAAAGATTGCCAATCAATAGGGTCTTCAAATTCTATATAGCAAGCAGGGAAATTGATTGCTTTTTCATCTTCGTAATTTTCGTATTGCTGATTATACCAATCCACTGTTTTAATAGCGTTTAAATTAGTTTTAATCAACGTTTCAATGGCATTTTTATAAGCTGTATACATTACTTTAAGATTTTGGTTATATCGTTATTAATTTCCTTAATTATATTTCGCTTTAGTTTTCTGGATTTACCAATAAATTGCCTTTTGGAAAGCATCCGAGAAGACTTACCGAATATCTTTATTTTTCCTCCCTTATTTTGGGTTTCCGCATAATCCTTATCAGAATATACTATCACTCTGTTACCTGATTTTTTATAAGTGATACTCCTTCTTAACTCACCAGTTCCAGAAAGTATTTTCCTTTTCGTGGCTGCTGGACTAAAGTTTGTGATGCTGCCTTTTCTTCTTTGCTTTCTGCCTGGCTTTCTTACCTTACTACCGTATTTGAAGCCGTACCACGAACTACTAGAGTTCCTACGTTTTACTTTATTCCATTTTTTCAATGAATTATCAGTAAAGCCTTCATTTTGGAAACTTTCTTGAAAATGATTGACTGCTTCAGTACCTATAATCTCAGGCACATCATGTTTGATATACCTTTGAAGATTTTTAAGAGTGTTGTATATGTTGGAAAAATCAGCCATTTGTAATTATACATTTTCGACAATTGAATAAAATGACCATTTACCACCTTTTGACTCATTGGTAACTAAATAGCTTGATTTCCCTTTGATCTCAACTTCCAAGTAGTGAATTTTTGAAATTTTATTATCATTCCCCTGGTACTTCTTTGATGCTTTCAAAGTGGATTTTTCCAAAGCTGGTTGAAGATCAAACACCAATAGATTTTTTGCATTTAATTCTTTATGTGGTGCATTGATCATTCGTTGTACACCAGCCATTGAGACAGAAACATTATTGCCTGTATCTAAATTTTGAAAGCTTTTACCCTTTAACGATTTACTAGCAAATTGTAAGGCTGATTTTTCAATATGAACTTTCTCTAAACTTTCTAATTGATTTTGAATGCTTTTTCTAGCCTTTGGAGTTGTATTTTTGACATATGGGTGATTTGCTGTAAACAGTTGACCAGACTTTCCAGAGTTTCCAGCAATGCCAGGGATCGGCTTTAGTGTTGCAACTTCATTTGTGTCTGGTGTTTTGCGTGATTTTCTAAGACTACAATTACAACCCCATCCATTAGGTGGCGTCAAGGTGTCCCAAACTGGATCTGTTATTGGCTTTATCATGCCGTAATACGCCTTGTGTTCTTCTCGCTGCTCCCCTGCTGTACTAGGTAAGTATTCAAGATTAGGGTATAACTCAGCTGTTCTTTCAAATTCCTTCCATTGTGCAGCTCCCCTTGATGCCTTTACAGCGATATCATATTCAGCTTCTAACCAAAGTGAATTGTATTTTTGAGTTATTGGCTTAACTGCTTTTTGGTAGTCATTGAAGTTTCTTAACTTACCATTATCATCTGTCAAAGCTTCAACCAGTTCAATGTTTTGTGCATGTCCTTTGAAAGCTGTAAAAACAGCTACATTGTGCTTTAGCTCATATTGAAAATCATAATTCGGTTCTCCATATTCAACAACTCCAAATCCTTCATTTACTGCTTTTTCTAAATTGATCACAGTTTCATCAAACAAGACTGAAGGGATATCACCTTTTTTATGCTTTCCTTTGAATACTTGCTTGATATAGGAGTTAATTGTTTTGCTGAAATTTAGCTTATTAGTTACTTTGTCTGGTTGATTCTGGTAAATTTCATTAATTGCCAAACTCATTTTAAGTGGACTCAGGAAAAAAAAAAACTAGGATCAATATTTAATCCTGGGTTCGGTGCTGGCTTTTTTATTCCATTAACAGGGATACCAAAAGTTTCGGTAATGAATTCATCTTTTACATCGTAATGCTCCATTACTCCCTTCGTAATTTCCCAAAGTTCAGTAATATCTTTAGTTTCCTCAAATTGTAACTGGTAACCATCCAGCGGATAACCATGTTCTATTAATTTGGGAATAAGTGTAAAGTTCACTAGAGAAATGAAATTGTCTTTATCTGCTTTGGTAATTATTTTACCTAGCCTTTCACCTACTTCCTCTTTAGATCGAGATCCACCTTCAGAAGAATCGCCAATTACGGCGCCATTAATTAATTTTGAAATTTCATCATTCGTTCCCTTGATCAAATTCTGATAGATTTCACCTTTTCCACCATTGGTTTCTACAAATTCAATACTTTCATTATCATCTACTACAGCATAAGCAGCTGCACCCATTTCAGCCAACATGTTTTCCATCCTGTTAAGGCTTTCTGTATCCTTAACGTTTGTTTTACCGAAACGAAGTGGCATTCCAAATATTTCAGCGTGTTCACTCCAAGCAGCTTGGGCGAATCTTTTGTATAAAATGTGTGGTGTGCATTTGTTCAATAATCCAAAATCATCTCGTTTACCAATTTCAATCAACCAATCGGAATATTCTGGATTGTCTCTGTATATGATACCCTTTTCATCACCTTGCCGAAACACAAAAACACCTTTTTCTGGTATAACATGACGCCTTTTGACTAATTCGATATCTTTGATTTCTCCATCTTCCATTTCTCCAATTTGTATCAAGGAATGACCCCAAAAGATTGAGTCCATTGCAATTTCCATAAATTGGTAAAACCAAGGTTTTTTGAAAAGGTTGGTGAGATCATTGTTAGTTTCACCATCTGAATCGACAACACTAAATTTTGACCCCAACACGGCTAAAACTCGCCTTTGAATTTCTGCTGAAAGGTGCGCATCCAAAATTAATTCATCATACAAATTGTATAACAATAGTCTCTTGGGACGATCCACGTTTTCAGCCATTTGCAGAGCAGTACGCCATGCCTTTATGTCTTTTCGTGCACGTGCTCTTTGTGATGCAATTACTTGATTGGTTACCTTATTAGGACGTTTATTTGCCATTAGTAGTAAAAGTTTTGTTTTGGTGATGAATTACCTTTCCTGAGTGGTATTTGCTCTGATTCTTCTTTGGCTGGTAATGGTGGATTTGTAAAGCCATCAGCAGTTTTTTCCAACCAATCTACAGAACTGTTGTATCTGTCTTTTCTCAGCTCAGGGATATTATCTGGAGATTTACGGGAATGCAAATGATAAAGAACAATATCGCATAGATACATCACAACCAAACCATTTCTAGTTTTAGCAGCATCAAACACATCTACAATATTGTATCGAGTGTTTAAATAACCACTCATTTCATCAATGGCCCGACCTTCAGCAGCATCCAAAATTGCTTCCTCCGTCAAAGTATCATCAGTGGTCAATACATTTAGAGTCTTTTCGTCAATGACAATGTATAGATCAGTTTTAGTAATAAAATCCATGTTTAATATTTTCGTGATTCACGATTTACAACCCGATAGGGTTTCTTATTTTTCGATCCTCCAAACTTCATCAAATACTTGATGGCTTGTTCGTCAGCGTCTGGTGCATCATCCTTAGTTGAATAACCTGGTTCAATTCCTTTAGTTTGTGCTATTCCCTGTTGTGTATCGTTGTGACCTTTTAACTTCTTATTGTGATAGACGCGACCATTCTGATACAGGGGATGCAATCTTTGAATAATTCTCAACTCCTTTTTACCTGTTGGCGTATCCACTTTCACTAGATTCAGAACTATATTTTGTTCTTCCTCAACTTCCTCGATAATTCGTTCAATTTCATCATTCCAGAATTGAGCTTCAAATCTCCATAAGACATAAACCGATTTTGGTAATGATTTTTGATACTGTGCAATCCACAACACAGCTGGCTTTATTTTAGATTGTTTTACAAAGCAATCGATAAGGAAGTAATTACGTTCTTTTGCACCCCATACTCTGACAGCATTATAATCACTTGTACTAGTTCCGGCATAAGCAATATCCCAATGGCCAACAATAGCATCCATATGATTAAGATGTGGTAATTTCTTCCATTGAAAGTATTCTTCTTTGAATATGGAACCTTCTACATGTGGATCATTATTATATTCAGCATTAGCAGCCAGTGTTCCGATTTCTTCTTCAACAATGTATCTGTAATGCTCTGAATTATACTTTTCTTTCCAAGTAGGCTTGTAAGTTGTTGGTTCAAATGCATTTACTTTGATTACATCCCACTTTGGCATCATTTCCAGAACTACAGAAAAAATCATTCTTGGAGTGAAATGATTGTTCGCAAGAATTACACGCCTATTACCTGAATCCATTGAAGGCACTAATGATCTAAGAAGCCATTTGGCATATCGTGTTTGTCTTTTGGGGTTATTGGTAATCAATTCAGTTTCCCAATCGTCACAAACAATAAAATCAGGGCGTTGACTTCCGACACGCAATCCCCGTGGATCTTGCCCCATTCCCAAAGCCTTACCAATAAATCCGTTTTTTGTTTTAAAAAAACCAGTTTCCCATTGACCAGATTGATGTTGTAAACCAAAATCATTAATTAGCCTTCGATTACTTTCAAATTCTGCACGAATATCATCTAGTAATATTTTTGCTTTGGTTTCATTCTGACCTACTAATACAAAAAAATTGATGTCGCCATTAATCCAGAGCCAAAGCGGTATTGATACATCAGAAACAACAGATTTTGCAAGTCCACGACCCCACTTGAACCATCCTTTATATCTCTTGTTCTTTTTAACTTTTTTCGCTGCCTTAATATGGAATTTAGGAGTTCCAGAAGTTGCAAAATGAGGTAAATAATATTGAACAAAATAGGCGTAATCCTTTTTAGCTTTGCTAATACGTGCGCTTTGATCTTCATCAGATTCATAAGGATTGATTGCAGTAGTGTCAGCAATACGTTTGCACTTTTCACGCCACCATTTCAGATATTCCTTATCTTTTCTTTTTGTGATCATACTGTTCGTGCTTTTTCCTCAATAAAATCAAATGCAATTGATGTCAATTCAATCAATTTCTTTGGATAGTTCTTTTCAATCCAGTTGGTGTATTCGTCAAATACTTCTATGTATACATGTAGGGGAGCATCAGCAAGTGTTTCAATTTCCTTTCTCAGTACTGCTTTTGCATACGCTAGTTCTTTTGTTGGCACACCATCACAATCATCTGTAATCCTTCGATTAACAGCTTTAAGTTGGTTGTATGCATCTTGTAATAACTGAGGACGTGTAATCGTCGTGTTTTGCTTGATTTCATCCCAATTAAACTTATTGATCCATTTACGAAGCGTTTTTTCAGTACATCCAGCACGTGATGCAATTTCTTTCCTGTTTAGACCACTTTTGATGTACAGAGATTTTGCAATCCTCTGTTTTTCTGTATTTGTCATAGTACAAAGTTGCTTACTTATTGGGTATGAAATGAAATACATATACAGTCAAACGTATTGTTATTTCAATAACGCAACTCACGTATTCAGCTATTGTACAGGAAGTTGGAATTACAGCCAAACTGCGCAAACTTTGTGTTGTTAATAATTGAATAATCAATCAAAAATAATGAAGTTCAAACCTTTTGTTTTAACTGACAGTACAATCAATAGTTATGGATTCACCATCGACATGGGGAATCTCAACTTAGATAGATTCGAAAAGAATCCTGTCATGTTATATAATCATTATGGATTAATTGGACGCTGGGAAGACCTCAAACTTGAAGATGGAAGATTGTTAGGTACACCAGTCTTCATGAAAGACAAAGAAGAGACTGAAGCTATTAAAGTAAAAAAGCGTGTTGAAGACGGTTTTTTAAAAGGGGCATCAGTTGGAATTCATATTCTTAAATGGACTGAAGTTGAAGGTGAAGCTCCTGTTGCCACTGTCGAAATTATTGAATGTTCAATTTGTGATATTCCATCAAATAAAAACGCTCTAGTATTATATGACCAAGATGGCGTTAAGCTAGAAGGTGATAGTCTAGGATTAGCACTAGAACCGATTCAAAAACTAAAATTAAAGAAGGAAATGAAATTATCCGCTGAAACCTTGGCTACTTTGGGTTTAAAAGAAGGAACTACACCAGGCGAAATCGATGCAGCTATTGCAAAGTTGAGTGCCAACAATGGTGAATTGTCAAAACAGCTAGAAACTGAAAAGGAAGCCAAGATTGAAAGTTTGATGGCTGATCCTAGAATCAAGGAACCTCAAAAAAAGGGGTTAAGAGAATTGGCAACTACTAATTTCGAATTAGCAAAGTCAATCATTAACGATCTTCCAGTTGCTGAAGATGCAACAGCACCCAGCCGAAAAACATTAGCTGGTAAAGAAATCGCAAGCAATGACAAAAAGGACTTGAATGATCGATCTGATTGGACATTCAAGCAATGGCGTGAAAAAGATACAAAAGGATTGCTGGCCATCAAGCAGAAAGATCCAGAACGTTACGCTCTTATGATCGAATCATAAGAGAAGTATTCTCATTCAATAGTGGCGGTTCTTTCTTGGGACTAGGTTAGAACCGTCCATTTTTAAAATTACTAATTACCATTAAAAAAAATATAAATGGCGTTAAATAAAGAAATTTGGCTTCCAGAATTGCTTGAAGGATTTTACGCTGAAGACATGTTCTTGTCTGAAGCTCGAAACTTTGATGCTTTTGTTGAAAACGACAAAATCAATCTTGCAGAAGCTGGAGTAAATCCAGATGTGTTGATCAACAACACTACCTATCCAATTGCTGTTTCTCAAAGAACCGACATCGCAATTGCTTTGGAGCTGGACACATACGATACTGAAAATACACTGATTCGTAATATCGAGACAGCAGAATTGTCATACGACAAACGTACAAGTGTGCTTTATGGACATCGCCAGGCATTGCGGATGAAGTATATGGAAAAAGCGATTCATGCTTATTCACCAGCAAGTGATGATACCTTCACACCTGTACTTACAACATCTGGTGTTGATGATGGAAGTGGATTTAAATCGCTATCCTATGAGGATATCATGGATCTGGAAACTAGATTTGATGATGCAGAAATCCCCTCTGAAGGTCGTGTTTTGGTCTTAAACACTAACCACAAAAAGCATCTTAAAAAAGAAGATGCAAAATTGTTCAAAGAAATTTTCAAGGATACAATGTTCTGTGGTTTCAAAATCTATGCATTAGCGTCAAAAAGAATGCCTGTATTTGATGGTACAACATCTCAAAAACAAGCTTTTGGAAGTGCATTAACTGGAACCTCTGGTAAAACATCTGTAGCATTCCATAAGGATGAAGTTATGCGATGTATGGGTACTATGGATATGTTTTCCAAGCTGAAAGATCCTGAGAACAGAGGTGACATGTACGGTTTCCAAGGTCGTGCCTTAGCACTGCCAATTCGCAACAAAGGCATTGGAGCGATCTACTCTGTAGCTGTGTAGATGTTTAATTATAAATTTTGATTCTTCCAAACTCGGTTCCCTTCATAGGTGCCGAGCTTTGGTAGTGAAAACACTATTCAAAATTAAAATTCAAATCATGAAAAACCTTTTAAGTATTTTAACACCATTACTTTTTATCACCTTGTTTTTTGGTGTCGCTCAATCAATTGATATCCCTGTAGAAAGTGAATCCAGTATCGTTATGTGTTCTAGTATTTCTGCCATGGATTACCAAGGCACGAATCAACCAGTATTAGAACAAGTTTCCCAACCTGGTAGAACGGTTCCTTATGTCAGCCAGTTCACCAATATTCAATCAGATGTTGAATCCCTACACGAAATACAAAACGGGATAGAAATGCGGTCTAACTACTATAGGAAATCAAGTATTGATAATAATCATTCAGGTGAACTTGTATTGAAAACCTTGCATCCTTATCGCTCTGAGCCATACAATGAATGTTATTCTGATAATTCTTCTTCATTTGAACAACATCAACGTAAGGGCCCGATTCTAGACATTATCAAACCAATCATTAGGCGTCTATTTAGTTAGAAACCAATGCTGCGAGATATCAAGTACATAGTATTGCATTGTACTGCATCTAGTCAAAGTGCCACTATATCTGCAATACTAAGATATTGGAAAGATGATCGGGGCTGGAAAAACCCCGGTTATCATTTCATAATAGAAGCAAATGGGAATGTAGTTCAATTACAGCCTATTGAAAAGCCTTCTAATGGTGTCAGGGGATACAATCAAAGTTCAATACATGTTAGCTACATAGGTGGTAAAGATGGGATTGACGATCGAACAAACAAACAGAAAATTGCGATGGCTGCAATCGTAAAGGTTTTACATGCTGTTCATCCTACTGCTAAAATTCTCGGACACAGAGATTTTCCAAATGTAGCTAAAGCCTGTCCAAGCTTTGAAGTGAAGCAATTTTTAAAGGAAATAAACTTATGATTCTTCAATTAATCCTTAATATTTTAATAAGCACAAATGAGGTGCCAGGCGGATGGGCTGCCATTGCAATTGCAATAATAGGTAGTGGAGGTGTTGGAGCAATTCTAAAAGAATGGTTCAGCAATCATAATTTAAAAAAGGAAAAGGAGCAACTTCAGAAAGCATATGAGGATACAATTGTTATCAACAAAAAATTACAGTTAGACTTAGAAAAAATAAACAAGGAATTTCAAATGGCTAGTACTAGCCTAACCATAGTAATGGAAAAAATTGAACTTCTGAAAAAACTTCAAAAAACTGTTGATATTACTGGTATTGATTATGCGCTTTTATTGAAAAAAAATAGTGATGGAGGATAAACTTAAAAAAGCAATCGCGGCTATTGATGAAATGATTGAAATTGCTAGAACAATAGCAGTTGCGAATTTTGAAAAAGGTGGTCAGGATTTAACCTTTGAAATGGTTGCTTCTCTAAATGAAAAGGTACAAGCTGAGATTTCCAAAGGTATCTGGGTACAGGTAGTCAGTAAGTCAGAAAATGAATTGGAGCTTTCTTGTAGAATGGAGGATAAAGCAGAATTAGATCGCCATGTCCATTCAGACTATGATGAAATTTTCACTCTGTTGAATGGTAAATTATTTGACCTAGAGACTAAAAAATTGCATGAAAATAAATTTGTTTATAAAGCTGGTGAATGGCATAATCTGGTAGCTATTGGAGATTGTCACATGTCTATTATCTGTAAAAAGGTAGATCCAGTTTAAATCACACTTAAATAACCAATATCAAAGATGAAAAATAAGAAAAGATTAATGCCAGGAGCAAAAAAAGTATTTGCTCACAATAAGGAAGTTGAAAAGATCATCGCAACTGGTGATGAACATTACTTTCTTATGAGTGCTGAAAATTTAGCGAATGACCACTGTGCTAGAAAAGGCGTGAAGTCAGTTGAAATTACACGGGAAGAGGCAGAGAATGAAAGTGTATCAGAAGATTTGACTGATACTGTTAAAGACTCAAAGCCAGCAGCAACCCAAACTGCTAAAAAGAAACCAGGACGACCAAAGAAAAAGACAGCAACCAATACGGAAGCTCCTGAAGTAACCAATACGGAAGCTCCAGAGATTAACTAAAAAATTAAGTATCAACAACATAAAATAATTCCTCAGCAATAATAAAAGGTAATTCGATGAATGATGTTATAGTAGTAAAAGGTAATTCAGGTTTAGGTCGAACATCGACTACTGATGATTCAATAAGTGGATTTATCACCAACGGTGTTAGTGTAGTTGGTGGTGCTCAATTAGACACACTTTACAATCTTGCATCTGTTGACGATGCAGATGCACTGGGTATTGATAAAACCTATGATGAAAATAACACTGTATTAGTTTACGAGCATATCAAGGAATTCTTTAGAATTAATCCAAATGCAGAGCTATACTTTATGTTGACTGACCAGTCTGCAACTTTATCTGACCTTGTAGATCCAGCTCAGGAGTTTGCACATAAACTTTTGCGAGAAGCAAATGGATCAATTAAGCAAATTGGAATTGCATATAATCCAACAGATAGAGCCATTTTTGCATCGGATACTATTGCAGCAATCACTAAAGCTCAGGAATTAGCTGATTCTGAAAACACCCAAAATCGACCTGTACAGATTATACTAGAAGGTATTGGATTTACAAAAGCTGATCAAGTAAGTACAAACCTACATCTTTATAATTCAAAAAATGTAACAGTGGTTACTGGCCAAAGTGCTGAAATAGCAAATATTGAAGAGCCTGGTTTCCCACCAATATTTCATTTCGCTAATTATGGCGCAGTAGGTACATTATTAGGAGCAGTTTCTTTGGCTGCTGTTAATGAGAATGTAGCATGGGTTGAAAAGTTCAATCTCTTTGGTGGCACTCTAACTGCTGCTATGCTCAATGGTCAATTGATTGGAGAAATTTCAACAGGAAATCTAAACACAATCAATGATAATGGCTTTGTGTTCTTCAGAACGCATAATGGTCGTGCAGGTTTATACTTCAACGATTCACATACTTGTACAGATGTCGAAAGCGATTACTTGTATATTGAAAACAATCGAACCATTGATAAGGCATCACGGAACATTAGAGCAAGATTGTTGCCATTCCTCAACTCCCCAATAGATGTTGATCCAGATACTGGTTGGTTAAGTCCAACAACAATCAAGTCTTTTGAACTTGAGGGGCGAAAGGCTTTAGAAACTATGCAAAATAGTAATGAGATCTCTGGTTTTTCTATTTATATAGATCCAGAACAGAACGTACTTAGTACATCTGAGATTGTTGTGGAATTTGAAGTAGTACCAACTGGAACAGCCAGAACATTGACTGCTAAGCTAAATTTTTCTAATCCTTTTTAATACCAGTACATCACCAGATCTAGAAATTAGAACTTAAAAAAATTGCAAAAAAATGAGCGCATTTATAAACGGCATACAGCATAGTTGGGGTTCCATTGAGACACAAATATTAGGACGCAAACCAACTGGCATCACACAGATTTCTTATGAGGATAAGCAGGAAAAAGTCAACAACTATGGTAGAGGTAGATTCCCTGTATCTCGTGGACTTGGGAAATATGAAGCAAGCGCAAAAATTACATTGCTATCTTATGAAGTAGATGCTATCCAAGAAGCATTGTCACAAGGTCAACGCTTAACAGATATTGAGCCGTTTGACATCGTTGTTTCATACTTACCTGAAGGCTCGGCTTCGCTAGTTCAGCACACACTAAGAAATTGTGAATTCACCTCAAACAAAAGAGAGATTTCAGAAGGTGATACAATGATCTCAACTGAATTTGAATTAATTATATCTCACATAGATTGGAGTTAAAAGGCTCCATTCAAAGTTCAAGGCAATCATGAAAAAGCAAACAGAAGTAATCGGAACACTGAATGAATCGCAATTAAACCAGCTGGAACAAAAGCATGGTAAGCTAATAGCTGTAGAAGTTGATTTTGATGAAAATACAGGGATAGGATATTTCAAAAAACCATCAATAAAAATCCTTTCAATCATAATGAAAGCCTTTGGTATTAAAGCAGATGGCAGTATGGAAATAACTGATTTTGAAAAGTTCACTAACGGTATAGTTCAAAACTGCTGGGTAGCTGGTGATCTAAGAATTAAAGAAGATGAAATGGCTTCGTATGGAGCAGCCATGCAATTGTTTACGATCATCAAACCACGAGTTGCCAGGATAAAAAACGGATAAGCTCCAATCTAATTAGTTTAGACCCTGGAGCATCAGAACTATTAAAAATAGGTGCAATTATTAGACAGGTATTTAATATCGATCCCTGGAAGCTGTCTGATGATGAATTTATCCAAATATCCACTGAAGCACTTTTCGTCAAAGAAAACGACAAATCAATTTTCAAAGCTGCTATTAATGAAGCACTTTATAATGCGTTTGGTAATACTGAAGAATAATGCAAGGCACTCAAATAGAATTCACGATACCACCAGAGATTTTCAAACTACTTACCAACTTACAAAGTCAGTTTACAAATCTTAATGTAAAGGTAGATGCACTTGAAGACAATGCTAAAAGCAGTTTTAAAGGCATAGGGAATTCTTTGAAGCAACTGAATCTAAATTCAATTACTGATTCCTTCGAAAAATTCAGAGACACCTTAAGCGACCTAAATGCGCCTGGAATGGCGTTTGAATCGCAATTAGCTGATATGTCAGCGATAGCCGGGGTTGTTGGAAAAGATTTAAAGGCAGTTGGAGACAGAGCACGTCAAAATGCAAAAATATTTGGTGGTGATGCTTCAAAAAGTGTCGAAACATATAAGCTGTTGTTATCTCAGCTGTCACCAGAGCTTGCGAAATACCCTGAGATCATGGCTAACATGGCAGATAGTTCCTCTATTCTGTCAAAAACAATGAATAACGACACTACAGCAGCTGTTGAATTACTTACGACAGCAATGAATCAGTATAAGGTGTCAATGGATGACCCAACAGCTGCGCAACAAACATTCAATCAATTTATGAATGCAATGGCTGCTGGTGCCAAACTTGGTAGTGCAGAGTTGCCAGCATTAGGATCAGCCATTCAAGCAGTCGGTGGTGATGCTAAAAGCAGTGGATTAAGATTTGAAGAAATGGTGTCAAGCTTGCAGTTCCTTGATAAAGTAGGTAAAAAAGCATCAGAAGGTGGTACAGCATTGAGAAATACCTTAGCAAGCCTTAATCAAGGTAGATTTTTACCAAAAGACGTTCAGAAAGAATTGCAAGGTGCAGGAATCGACCTTTCATTGCTTAGTGATAAATCGATCAAATTCACTGATAGACTAAGAGCATTAAAGCCAATACAATCAGATGCTGCATTACTATCTAAGCTATTTGGTAAAGAAAACAAACTAGCTGCCCAGGCATTAATTGAGAGTGTGGATGCACAGGATAAAATGACTGCTGCTATCACTGGCACAAATACAGCCAATGAGCAAGCTGCAATCATCATGGATACTAAAGCTGAAAAGCTATCTAGGCTGAATGCCTTTTTCGATGATGCAAAAATCACTGTATCTGGAGCTACTGGCAGTCTGCTACCTTATACAGAAGCTACGTTTGGAGCTCTAAAGGCTGTAAGTTCAGTTGTTCCAGCCATGAACGCACTAAGGCAAGCAGTAAATTTTCTAAATATTGCCGAAAAACGAGCCATTATCACAAAAAAATTGAGTGCTACTGTTACTAAGGTTGTAACAGCTGCGCAATGGGCGTGGAATGTCGCTCTGACAGCCAACCCAATTGGATTATTAGTTGTTGGAATTGCTGCAATGGTCGCAGTCGTAGGAGTCATAATTACTAAATATGATGAATGGGGTGCAGCAATGGCGCTTCTGCTTGGGCCATTTGGAACGGCTATTACTATAATCCAATCATTTCGACAGCATTGGGAATCTGTTAAAGAATCCTTTACCACTGGTGGCATCCTGGCAGGGATTAAACGAATAGGGATTGTTTTATTGGATGCAGTATTAATGCCAGTACAGCAATTGTTGGAGATGTTGGCTAAAGTACCAGGTTTAGGAAGTTTGGCAGAAATGGGAGCCGATAAAATTAAAGGCATTCGTGAGAATCTTGACTTATTACCAAAAGAACTAACAATTAAAACTATAAACGACAGTGGCATAACAAAGCCTGAAGGTTATAGTGGATTACCATTTGGAGAATCGCCCAATTCACCAAGTCCTGGTAAAGCTCCAAAAAGTATGAAACAAGGATTTGCACGAACTGAAAACAAAACCTACAGCATTCAAACACAAGCTTTAATCAAAGAATTCATCATAAAGAAAGCTGAAACGGGAACAGATGGATCTATTAAGGAATCAGCAAAAAACGAGCTAATGAATGCTCTTAATGATATAGAAGCAGCAAAATGATTGAATACACATTACCAGAAATATTGAGCAAAGTTGCAATTACCAATTATTCTTCAGAATTAATTGGATCAGTAAATACTTTGCTTAATACTGATAGTGAAATTGAATATAAAGAAGCTTTAAAAGCTGCATCAGTTGTGATTTCTGGTTATCAAATTTCGGGAGTTAATGAACTGGACAATGCTGGGTATAGTGATAGCAATTTTGAAGGATTACCAATCTATCAACCTTTTATTTTTTCAGCTACTGAAACAATTGTCAATGATTTGTTGCTTGATAGTGCAATCGTAGAAATAAACAGACAAAAGAACATTGTAGTTACCAATTTACAGGGTCGCAGTAGTAGTGTAAAAGAATTCATCAACAATGGTGATTATTCAATTACTGTAACTGGCTTGCTATGTAACAATACAGCAAGCTTCCCCAAAACACTTTTTAAGGAGCTTGAATCTTTCTTCAGTGCAGAAAGCACATTATCAATAGTTCATGAAACATTGAACAGTATAGGAATTTATGATATTGTGATTACAGATTATTCATTCCCCAATTCACCATTTACAAATATTCAACCTTATAGCTTTAATGCTTTGAGTGATACACCAATCGAATTGACGCAAGAATGAAAAAAACTGTTTGCAATATCACAATTGGAAGTTTACAATTTGATTTCGTCAATTTTATTGATGTGGAAAGCTCCTATGAATTACTTACTGATGTTGCAAGAATTATTCTTCCTTCCAACATTACAGTCAAAAATGAAAAAATAGACAATAACCAACTTTCTAAACATATTAATAATGGCGATCCTGTAGAATTGCAATTCGGGTATGATAACGACATTAAAACTGTATTTAAAGGCTATATAAAAGACATTATTCCAAAAGTTCCAATTGTGATCATTTGTGAAGATGAAATGTATCAATTGAAAAAGAATACAATTTCGGATAGTATCAGAAGCTCAGATCTAAAAACGCTGATATCTAAACACATTCCTCAATACGAAACAGAAGTTATTGATATGAGCATGGGGAATTATCGTTTTTCTGAAACCCCGGCTAAGTTTCTAGATCGGCTAAAAACCGATTTTGGTATTTTCTCATTCTTTAGAGATCAAAAATTGCATGTTGGTCTAAATAGAAATGAATCGACATCAACTGAACATGTATTTAATCTAGATTACAGCAATATCATTAGTGATAATTTACTTTTTAAATTAAAGAGCCAAGTACAACTGAAGGTGATTTGCATAAGTCATAATTCGGACGGCACTAATACTGAAGTTGAGTTTGGAGCTGCTGAAGGTGAACAACAAACATTTCATTTTTATAATGTTGAAGAAGAAGAATTGCAAAACACTGCTGAGCGAAAGTTTAACCGATTAAACTATGATGGATGGAGAGGTGATTTTACAGCCTTTGGTGAGCCGTTTGTGCGTCATGGAGATATTGTGAACTTGAAACATGAAAACAGCGAGAAAGCAGGGCGATATTGGGTCGATGGGGTTAAATATCAATTTGGTGAATATGGATATCAACAAATCATAAATTTAGGTTTGAAATTATGACTATATCTGAAATCATGAAACGTTTTATTAATAATGAAATGCCAACACAAACTGTTGTAGGCAAAGTAATATCTATTGATGAAACCAATATGACATGTGATATAGAGTTGCCTAATAAGCCCAATATGCTTGATGTTAGAATTCGATCATTAATTGACGATCAAAATACAGGAATACTTATAGTTCCAAAGTTATCAAGTGTAGTCCTAGTTGGATTGATTGAGAATAGAGAAGAAAGTGCATTCATCTGCACCTATAGCGAAATTGATAAAATACATTTAATTGTGAATGACATTCAGTTGTCTGGTGATGCGTTTGGGGGACTGGTAAAAGTAGACGAATTGACCCAAAAGCTGAATAAAGTAGAAAATGCTGTAAATCAATTGAAAGCTGATTTTAACAGTCATACACACAATGCACCCCAGGCACCAACTGGAACAGTTCCAACTTTACCACCATTAATTCCATCTACAGTTACATTGATTAATACTGTACGAAATGATATAGAAAATCAAAAAGTAAAACATGGCTAAGGACTTTTTATTTGATGAAAATGGGGATATAATAATTGAAGATGGTGATTTCGCTATCGGATATAGTGACGAACAGCACATTCAAGATTTGTTATTTGCCAATAAAGGAGAGTATAAGCAATTCCCATTAATGGGTGTTGGAATTATTGGTTTTCTTAAATCTCCATTGGATTTAGTTAATAGATCCAAACTTGAAAGAGAAATAAATCTACAACTAGAAGCAGATGGAGCCACTGGTGTAAGTGTTGTTTATACAGAAGATAGAAACATAGAAATAACTGCTGATTATGGCGAATAGAATAATTGTAAAACCAAATCAAACTATTTGGGACATTGCCTTACAAGAGCACGGAAGTATTGAAGGCGTGTTTAATGTTTTGGCTGCTAATCCAGAACTAAATTTATCTGATAATTTGGATGAAAGCGAAATTAGCATTGTCGAAAATCAAGTAATCAATGCACCAGTACAAGAATATTTCAAAGCACATGGAATTTATCCTGCTAGTTTAAAATTTGAAGCTTAATCATTAACCTTTAACTATTTCATATGAAAATTGAAAGTTCAGACATTTGCGGTTGTGTTGTTCAAGAAGTGAATCCAGAATATTGCCTTAGTTGTGAATCTAGTACGCCAACAATCGAAATAAGATTGATTAGTATGGTGGATTGCTTGGAATTGGATAATTACAAAAGTAAAATTTATAAGGAAGTGCAAAATCAATTGCAGATACCTTTGAAGATTGTCTCAACATCATTCTTGGGAGAGTCACACAAATTAGATGATTTGTATAATGGTGATAATTTGAATTTGGCAGTAAAACTCGCTAAAGAAAATAAATTTAATGGTATTACTATTTTCATAGGCGAAAGCATAGGTTCTCTAAATGGTTTCAGTCTTCCTTGGTTAAATACTTGTTTTGTGGATATTAAATCTGATTCCAAGTATAGTTCAACCATAGCTCATGAAATAGGGCATGACCTTGGACTGAACCATACATTTACAATGACTCAAGAGGAAAAAGAAATGTTTGATATAAAGGGAGATTCAGAACAATTCAACCTAATGAATTATGCAACATATACTGATCATTTGACAGAAAAGCAGATAACCTATATCAAAAACAAGGCAATTGAGAAGTATTCTTAACAGCAATCAAAAAAAACATAAATGGCACGTACAATAGCTGAAATATATGAGGAAATGGTGGTGGAAAAGCAAAGCAAAACCACTTTAAACGGTCTTCAACCAAACAAGGACGATTTTCAAACATATCTCAATGATTTGACTACCCAAAGCAAAGTTGGAGCCTGGAGATTGTTCTTCTTCATTATTTCAGTAGCAATTTGGACACATGAAAACCTATTTGATTTATTTCAAGAGGAAATTGAGGATCGTGCAGCTGAAATAATTAGTGGAACGCCTGTTTGGTATCGAGATCAAACACTGATTTTTCAAAATGGTGATTCAGTTGAATGGAATGGTACTAGGTATCAATATTTAGTTTATGATGAAACAAAGCAAATAATAAAAAGAGCAGCTGTATTTGTTGTAGGAAACCAAGTTAGAATCAAAGCAGCTAAATTAAATACTTCTGGAAGTCCTGAGAAATTGACAACAGCTGAGAAAGATGCTTTGACTACCTACATAAATAGAATTAAGTTCGCTGGAACTAATATAGCTGTTATTAGCCATGATCCTGATTTGTTAAAAATTGGCTACGATGTATATTATGATCCATTGATTCTGAACAGCAATGGTGAGTTAATCACTGATGAAACCATTAAGCCAGTAGAATACGCCATCAATTCCTACATTCAAAATTTGCCATTTGATGGTATTCTGAATCTGACTAAGTTAACTGATCAAATCCAATCAGCCAATGGGGTTGTTGATCCAATCATAACTTTTTCTGAAGCTAAATATGGATCGCTTGTATATACTCCAATTATTAACAACTACAATGCAAATGCTGGACATTTAAAGATTGATCCAGCTTTCCCTTTAAGTGGTCAAATAAATTACATGCCAAATGTTTAATGTGAATTTTTTCAAAAGATTAACAGAGTTATTACCTATAAGAAAGGTAACCACAAGGAATAAGGAACTGCTCCAAGCTATTTTAAGTCCATTGGAGAGTCTTTACAATAAATTCCTAGCGAAGCGTAATGAAATCATTTATAAGCTCAAATTCAACGCCCAGGTTGTTTATTTAGAGCATTATTTGAACGATACCTACGATCCTACACTTAGAAGGATATTTATTCAAGACAAGGCTAACATAAATTATAACTACCTATTCAACAGTGCTGAAAATAGAACACCAATATATTTATACAATAGATCTGAAAGTTCGCCTGTATATGTTAGTAATGATAGTGAGTACAAATATGCTATTGATTACATTGTAAAAGTACCTTCAGATATTACATTTAACCAAATAATGATGCGAAGCCAGATTAACACTTACAATTTAGCTGGCAAGCAATTCACAATTGAAACATTTTAAAAATGAATAAGTTACACACAGACATAAATGGAGGGTTTCCATTTAGCTTAGATGATCTTAGATGGATAGATGAAAGTATCCGAGATTCAATAAAAGGGTTTATGTCAACTTTTGGAATAGCTGATACAGAAGCCTTTATTTTGTCAGGATTGGTCTATACAGACAACGGAACTTCATTTTCCCTCACTGAAGGTTATGTGGTTATAGAGGGCGAAGTTTGTCATTTCCAAGCTCAAACAATAAATAATCCACCTTCAGGACAAGCAGCTTACTTTGAAATTGATGTCACCTACGATCCAACTAGATTAGTTACTTTCGAAAATGGTATGTCGCATGATGTGTATGAAGTACGTAAAGCAAAATTAATTACTGGAAGCGATACTACAACTGGAGTCACTTTCTATGACGATACCAAAAGGATTTTTGATATCATAAGAGAAAACCTTCCAGAGCTTGCCAATATTCCTTCTAACACTAGTGATATAAATGGCAATAAAAGCGACATTACATTACTGATATCTAATTATGCCCAACTTGCAGCTGATTTGATCGGTGTTAATACTACATTAGCTGTAAATGCAACTGAGACTGTATTAGGTAGAATTAAGATAGCAACACAAACAGAAACTAACGCAGGAACTGATGATACTAAAGCAATAACACCTTTAAAACTGAAAGGTGTACAAGCATCAGTTACTCAAGTAGGAGTGACTAAATTCGCTGATGCTTTAGAAACTGCACTACCATCTGTTAGCAATAAAGCGATCACTCCAGCAAGTTTATGGGGTAGTAATCTCATTGGAATTATTCTATTACGTGGAACTGTCTACCTAGGAAACTTCCCCTTAACAGCGAATGGTACCGATACTGTTGCGCTTGGAGCAAATGTAGGAACAACCAACTACATTGTAACTGGTAGTATGAGAGTAGTGAGTGGTGCATTTGCAAACAGCAATGACGTAATCTGGTCAGTACAGAATAAGACTGCAACATCTTTTGATATCGTTGGGCATAAAATTAACTCAGCTAATACAGGAGATCTTGAATTTGAATATGTTTTGATAAAGATATAATCTTTTGCTTTTACTTGTTTTTGCCATGATTGGGGAGCCTTGCTGGCTCCCTTTTTTATTATTATCTTTGGCAAGAACTAAGATTGTTTTGCAAAATAAATGTACAATTCGTTTTTAAAAAATGTACAATTCGTTTTTTCGATTATATCAGTTGATAATATCACCGAATCAGAGGAAATAATAGACAGCTTTTTTGGTTCTATAAAATACACAGAGGAGGAAGA
>ENA-ORXR01001181-ORXR01001181.1-marine-metagenome-genome-assembly--contig:-NODE-1181-length-28944-cov-3.640247_pt1 | contig 28944 bp, 26 predicted proteins | sample MGYA00237866_ERZ511479 | MGnify/ENA metagenome assembly ERZ511479
CGCCCATACGCGCAGAGGCCGCCGCAGCTTCGCAGCCCGCATGGCCGCCGCCGATGATAATCACATCATATGTAGAAACTGCGTTCATGGCGGCGATATAGGCGGAGGGAGGCGGTCTGTCGAGCCTAGCGTTCACGGGCAAGGGGGCTCAGGCGCGAAAATGTTCCATGTGGAACATTCTTGGCGGAAACAATTATTTTCCGATGCAGAAACTGGAGAAGATGCGGTCGAACACCTGTTCCATATCTGAACGACCCGCCAGTTCTTCTATATTTTTCAATACCTTACGTAAATCTTCGCTCGCGAGCTCAGGGTTTGAGCCGAGCTTTCCGCGTGCTAAATCCACATTTTGAGACGCTGCGGAGATACAGTCTACATGCCGGATGCGCGTCAGGGCGGCGTTTTCTAGACCTGCGAATTTCTCAATGATTTGGCGTTCGATTTCGGACATCAACAAATCTACGCCTTCGCCGGAGAGCGCGTTTCCTATTATATCCGAGCCTGATCGCCCGGAGGTTTCGGCGTCCTTGTTATCAAAAACGATATTAGATGAGAGCTCAGGCACATCATCTCCGCGAACCACGTGGACCACCAAATGCGCGTCTTCAGCCCGCACACGCGCGCGCCGCACGCCTTCGGCTTCGATCGCATCTTCACTTTCGCGCAGTCCTGCCGTGTCGGAGAAGGTCACGGGCAACCCCGCGATAACGACTTGGGCTTCGACGATATCGCGTGTGGTCCCCGCCTGCGGCGAGGTGATCGCGACATCCCGCCCCACAAGCGCGTTTAGCAATGTCGACTTCCCCGCATTCGGCACGCCGATAATCGCGACCTGCAATCCGTCCCGAACGGCGCGGCCCCGCTCGGCTCCAGACAATGCCGCGCGCATCCCGTCATAGGCTTTCGTCAAAAAAGGATAGGCAGCATGAGAGAGAGCGTCCGGAACATCCGCCTCATCGGCAAAATCAATCTCGCCCTCAATCTGAGCCAAGCCGTCCAGTATCAAAGACTGCCAGCCCTCATATGTTTCGCGCAAAGCCCCGCCCATATTCGATAGAGCTTGCACACGCTGCCCTTCGGTGCGGGCATCAATCAGATCCGCGAGACCTTCCGCTTCCGTCAGATCCATCTTGCCATGTTCAACCGCGCGCCGCGTGAACTCCCCGGGCCGAGCTTGCCGCAAGCCAAGCTCCGTCAATCGCCGCGCGGCTGATTCCAAAATCGCGACGCTGCCGTGAACATGGATCTCGGCGCAGTCTTCCCCGGTGAAACTTTTCGGACCGGGAAACCAAAGCAAAAGCGGCTTATCAATGACCTCCCCGTCACCGTCATATATGCTGCGCAAACTGGCCACACGCGGAGTCGGTAAATCCCGTCCGGTCAAAGCCCGCAAAGTCCGCCCCGCGCTCGGCCCCGAGAGGCGCAACACACTCACACCCGCTCGGCCCGGCGCGGAGGATAGCGCAAATATCGTCTCATCTTGCAAAGGGGTCGCGTCTGACATATCGGCGGGATATGACACACACGACCCTTTTCAAAGCCCCTATTTCAATCGCCGCCACAGCTCTCTTATTCGCGGCAGGGCTGACCGCCTGCAAAGCCCCCGCAAGCGCGGTGAGCGCGGACACACAAAACCCTGAGCCCACAAAGACCCTGGCGCCCATTCGTAAGGCCTTATCCTGCTTGCCGCCCGAGGCTGCCATCATCGCCGCCCATCGCGGAACGGATGAGCGCTGGCGAGACCAAGCCGAAAATTCCATTGGCGGTTTGAAAGCCCTCATCAATCATGGGACACTCATGGCGGAAATTGATGTGGCCGGACTGAGGGACGACACGCTCATCACATTTCACGATGGCGTCTGGGATGAAATCTCCACAGTCAAAGGCCCGATCGCCGTCAGCACCAAAGCGGACCTCGAAAACATCCTGCTGAAATCGCGGGCAGGGGATCTCACCGCCGACCGACCGCCGCTATTCTCGGACATGCTGCGCACCGCCAAAGGCAAGATGTATATGGAGGTCGACTTCAAATCTTCCGCCGATCCGCGCGCCGTCATCAAAGCCATTCGCAGCGCAGATATGTCGGACCAAGTCTTGCTGATTGCCTATAACCCAAAGCAAGCCGCCCTGTTCGAACGGCTCGCACCGGACATGCTGCGCTCAAATCCAACCAGCGCCACGCAAAAGACCCACGCCGTCTGGCTAGGCTATGATGTGGCGAATGGAAACACCGCTAACACTCTGAAATCAAAGAATAATTATATCATTGGCCGTATAGGTGACCCCAATCGCCAACCGCCCCTGAAAGCCCTCAGACAAGCCGCAGATATTTTGGTCACGGACCAGTCGGAACGCTATGACGGCATTATTGGACTGACGGCAGATACACGAACAGAATTTGAGGCGTGTATCGCGGGGTAAGGGCTAAAGACTGGCTTCCAGCAAAATAATTTCATCTTGAGTCAGATTGAACACATCATAAATGATGGCGTTGATACGGTCCTCATTGGATTTAATCTCCGCCGTTAGCCGCGCAATTTCAGCTTTGTCCCGCGCAATCCAATCCTCCCAGTCCGATCTCTCGGATAGCGGAATGTCAGCTTTCAGCGCTTTTTTCACCTCTTTGCGGAATGCCGCAAAGTCAGGAAACTCCCACCAGCTTTTCAGCTTATTGGTCAGTTTGGGCTCAATATCCGGCGCGGCGAGGTCTGGGATGCGGCGGGTGAGCGCTTGTTGTAGGGCGTAGCAAGCTTCAGAAGCTTTTTGACAATCTTCCGAAAGCCTTGCAATCGTTTTGCCCTTTAGGTCGGGAATAGGAATAGTTTCTATATTCTGTGTAAACATCCTTAACCGCCAAACACCGCCACGCATGGCATCCGAAATTCCTCTTAAGTAAAACCAAGTGACATTGCTGTTCAGTAAGCCCAGCAAAACCCAATCATTAGATGGAATAAAATAAGCTGTGTTCGAAGAATACTCTCCTTCGGTATTCAAACTAAACTTAGGTCCTTGAGATAGATCGGGATAAAGAATTTTTCCAGCTTCCAAAGCGGGAACGTATACCTCCTGCGCTTGCTGCAATTCAAACCACTTCTGCTTCGTCGCTCTTTTTTCCAATCGCGCCTTATGCGGCAACAACCACGCTTTGATTGCGGGGTAATCCTCAATATCTATCCGGTTTTTCGGAATGTATATGATCCAAAGACCTCGCGATTCAGACCTCCAGCGTTTTAAATCTTTCCCCTCCAAAAAAGGCTTAAGCAATTCAATAGATTTTGGGTCTTTCGCGCAAAGGGCATTTTTAGTTGGGGTGTCGATCACGAAGGCTTTATTATACCCTGTTTTAATCCCATAAAGCGGAGAGCCATAGACCTCCTTTAACGTCTTTCTTCCGGTTCTGATTTTGTCCCGCAACGCCTTTAGCGCAGGACTTTCAAGTTCCCATGACCCGGCTGACAATTCTCTTTGCGGATAGGGTTCTTTTGCCGACTCAAAAGCGGCTTTAAAATTGGCATTGGGCAGAGCGTCCAATTTCCAAAATTGCAGATCATGTTGGTTAGATGGAGACTCGCGCCGCAGCGTCAGAACCACAGGATAGGTGGTGACGCCCTCAAAGATTTGCAAATCACCAAAATCAACAACTGTCTCAAGCGTGGCTTTTGACCTCAGGAAATTTCTAAGTGGCTTACCCGACCCGGTTTTGAAAAAGGTCGATGAGGAGATATAGCCTAGCCGCCCGCCGGGCTTTAGCAGGTTCAAGCCACGCTCAAAGAAATAGCAATAGAGATCGGCCCGGTCCGAGACGACTTCGAACCGTTTTTCCAAATAAGGCTTCATCGCTTTTAAGAATTCCATCCGCACATAGGGCGGGTTGCCAAGCACAATGTCAAAACCGCCTTCGGCCATTATTTCCGGAAAGGCCCCGGCCCATGTGAAGCCATGCGACAGATAAGCGTAATTGGAATCCTCAATCAGACTGTCGCCAACTTTGAGATTCGCATTCAGCGAGTCCAGCGGTTTACCCCGTCGGGCCGTTTTCACCCATAGGGATAGTTTTGCGATCTCAACACTTTCCGCGTTTACATCCACGCCAAACAGGTTGTTTGTTAGGATTTCGCTGTCGGGGTCAAACAGGTCCCCAACATAGGTCCCTTTGAGGTCCGCAATTTTATCATTCACGCGGGTCAACTCCGCCTTCATATAATCAAAAGCCATGACCAGAAAAACACCTGACCCACAGGCCGGGTCAACAATCCGCAACGTTTTCAACACATCGCGATAGGCCACCCAAGCCTGTAACTCCGCCGTTTTGCGTTTCCATTTTATGGATTCGTAATCTTCGACATTTGTGCCTTTTTGCGAAAAACTGAGAAGGGTGTTTGTGAAAATCTCTCTCAGATGCGTTCCCAGAGTTTGTTCAACAATGAAGCGCGCAATGTAATCAGGTGTATAGACGACACCATCGCGTTTCCGCCGACCACTCGTTCCGGTTTTCGCTTTTGCCTCAACCCCATCGCCCCGCGCAATGGCTTGCAAACGTTCCACATCGGCTATGGATTGTTCGAAAATATGGCCCAACACCGTCACCGATACTTCAGACGCGAAATCGTAGTCGCCGATCTTTTTAAATTTTTTGCAGACCGCTTCGGGAATCAAGAGTTGATCAACTATGGGGTCAGGCGCAAATAGACCGCCATTATATGGCGGAACGTTTAGCGCGGCATTGCCTTTATCAATAGCGGTAAACAGCCCGGTAAAGTTTTCCCATATAGGGCGGGGATTAAAAGGGTCGGCATGCTCAAAGGCTTTTTCTAATATCCGGTCAGGAAGTAGCCCCGTATCCTCGGCAAAGGCGGTAAAAAGCACACGGTCCAAAACAGTCTGCGCCGCCGCAATCGCGTCCAACGGGTCGATATCGGGAAATTGCGAACATACCGAGTCGATCAGCTCACCGCGCAAGAGTTTATAATCCGAATAAAGCGCATTCGTAATATCTTTGTCTTCTCTACGGCTCTCCTTCAACAGCGCTTCCGTGTGACCGTTCAGTAGATTGTCGGCCCCCAAGAGCAACATGAACCGGGCATATTCAGCCGGGTCAGTGAGGGCCGCCAAGTCAAATTTTTTATAAGCTTGCGTGCCTTCACCAAAACCATACAAGCGAATTTCAACATAGTTAGAGACGAGAACCCATTTCACGCCCGGAGACCCGGTTGCATATCGCCACGCCTGTTGAACCGGACTCTCGGCCCGCCCCGACGTGATGGCATCCAAATCTTTAGTCTTTGCACCCTTTAGCTCAAATGGCGCGAGAACTTCCGATGTCTCTTTCGAAAAATGCCCGAGCGCCAAATCGACAGAGCCGCGTAAGATGAATTTCTCGGTGGCGACCGTGTAGTCTTTATCCGCGACCGGGCCTTGATAGCCCAACACGCCCTCTAAAAGATTGGATTTGAAATCCCCGTGCAGGGCAATTTCTTTAAGTTTGAAAATGCGGCCACTCTCAATCAACTCCGCCCAATTTTGCAAAATCTCAAGATGCGCCTGAGGGAGCCCTGCGGATTGCTTTATATGCCGCGCCAGCGTCTTTGGGTTAAATAAGTTCACAGAAAGTCCAATCCACAACTCTGTCGTGTGTAATCGAAATTACTAAAATTGAAACGTGAAAATCATGAGGGCCGTCCGCGCTCACGTTTGGTCCAGATTTTCTCCCAGACAATTCTCTCACTTTTTAATGCGCCTATAAATTCGCGGTGGGCTTTTGTCTCATCTTCTGTCGGCAGGAGGGTGAGGGGCGTGGGCCGTTGTTTGGCCGTTGGAAACCCGCTTTCATTTTCCGTAACTTCGGGCGTGGCATCCAATCCCAAATTCATGGCGCGCCCGCCGCTTAGCTCTAGATACACCATCGCCAAAAGTTCCGAGTCAACGATGGCACCATGTTTGTCGCGGGAGGATAAAGAAATTCCGAACCGTTTACATAAAGCGTCCAATGATGCCGGCGAGCCGGGAAACTTTGCGTGGGCCATGGCGAGCGTATCTTTGAACCGGCTAGCAGGGAGGGGGTCTCGGCCTGAACGCACAAGTTCCGCATTGATAAAGCCCATATCAAATTGGGCATTATGCGCGATGAGCGTGGAGGTGCCGACAAATGCCAAAAACTCATCGGCCTTATCTCTGAACAAAGGTTTTCCGCGTAAAAAATCCGTGGTTAGTCCTGTGATTTCCACGACCTTATCAGGGACTTCGCGCTGCGGGTCGAGATAGCAGTGAAACTGCTTTCCGGTGGGCAGGAGGTCGATAACTTCCAAACAGCCGATTTCCGTAATACGGTCATCACCCTTGGCGTGAAACCCGGTGGTTTCCGTATCGAAAACGATTTCCCTGATGTTTTTTTTGTGACCGTTCATGGTGGCACTATATCCGGAAGGCCGATGAGAGGAATCCGCGAAATAGATTTAGGTGTGGAGAATGGGTTTATGTGCCGAGTATTTTGACCAGAATATCGGACACTTGCGACCGCGCGGCGTCCACCCCTTTATCTGTCTCGACTATATAATCTGCGCGGCGGCGTTTCTCCGCATCCGGCATTTGTTTGGATAGGATCAGATTGAACAGCGCCTTTGTCATTCCGGGCCGGGCCATGACGCGCTGGCGCTGCACTGCGGCAGGGGCGGTTGCAACAATGGCCGCGTCAACTTTCGCATCGCCGCCCGTCTCGAACAAAAGCGGGACATCAAAGACAACCGCTTTCGCGCCGTCCGCTTTCGCTTGTTCCAGAAACTTTGCACGCATGTCCCCGACCCAGGGATGGACGAAACTTTCCAAGACTTTTAGGTTTAGCGGGTCAGCACGCATATGATCGCCCAAACGTTTTCTGTTCACAGCTCCATCTGTTACCGCGTCAGGAAAGACCGCGCGAATGAGCGGCACGGCACGGCCGCCTTTGGCATAAAGTTCATGCACCGCGGCATCCGCATCGAAAACCGGGCAGCCGAGATCTGCGAACATCCGGGCAGTCGTTGACTTGCCCATCCCAATAGAACCCGTCAGGCCGATGATTTTCATCGTCTGCCCGTTCTCAGCGCCTGAAACAAAATTTCGGTCGGGTCCAAATCTATGGGCGGGGTCTGCCCATAGAAGAGTTTGAAACTTGGGCGGGCCTGAGCGATTAACATCTCCAACCCGCCAAGGGTTTCCATCCCTTGCGTTTTGGCGCGCTGCATCAACCGCGTCACGCGCGGCGTGTAAATTAAATCATAGACCAATGCGCCGGGCCGCCCATTTTCCAAAGACACATCCAGATCAGGCTTCCCGGTCATTCCCGCCGCGCTGGCATTGATAATTAAATCCGCGCGGCCGACCGCCTCCTGCCTTTGCGTCCAAGGCAAGGCATAAAGGCTTGGCACATCAACTTGCCCCGCGAGATCAACAGCCTTCGCATCGGTCCTGTTTATCAAGCAGATTTCCGGAACGCCCAGTGAGAGCAAGGCCCCCAAAACGGCACGGCTCGCTCCGCCCGCGCCTATAACGAGAGCAGACCCATTCTGGACTTGCGCGGCCCCCCGCTTCGCAATTAACGGCGCGGCAAAACCTTCCAAATCTGTGTTATGCGCCACCAACTGCCCCCGCGATTTGTAAAGACAATTTGCAACACCGAGTTTCTGCGCTTCTTCCGTTGCGACATCAGCCGCGTCAAAGGCTGCGGTTTTCAAAGGTAGGGTCACATTCACGCCTGAGATGGACGTTTGTTTGAGCGACCGAAAGGCGTGGATGGCCGTTTTCGGGTCGACCGCGAAAGGCACATAAGCCCCCGCTACGCCCATTTCTTTCAGCCAATAGCTGTGCAGGATTGGCGAGAGCGAGTGATGTATAGGCCATCCGCAAACGCCGGCCATTTTTGGGATCGGGCGGGTCATATTTGTGCAACCCCGCGCGAGCGCAAATAGGCCAAGACCGGCAGCAAATCGAGACCCAGAATGGCAAAAAACCCGCCCTCAACTTTTTCAAAGAGTTGTGAACCGAGCCCTTCAAAGCGGTAAGCTCCGACGCTCTTCATCAATGCCTGCCCTTCCGTCTCTATATACCAGTCTAAAAACGCGTCCGAAAACTCTCGCACCCAGAGTTTGGTCCGGGACATGTGCCGCCAGACCGGCGCCCCATTTTCACAAATTACGACAGCTCCAATCAACTCATGTGTCTTGCCGCGCATGGACAGTAACCGCGAGCGCACCTCATCCATATCTTTCGGTTTATCAAACAAATCATTGTCCATCACCATGATCTGATCCGCGCCTATAACAAAGCCCGGGGTCTGACGGGATACCCGCATTGCCTTGGCCTCAGCCAGCGCATCCGCAATATCGCGTAGTCGAGAGTTTTCTGCCAGCATCGCATCTTTAATAGCGGCCTCATCCACAGGCCGGACAATGACCTCATAGTCTAATCCCGCGCCGTCGAGGATTGTCTTTCGAATGGCCGATCCGCTGGCTAAGATAATTTTATCGCTCATACCCACAATCTCATCACTATCTCAGTCTTTTACGCCGCTCTTCGATCGGGCGCGCCTTATTATAAAGGTTGATCACCTGTGCCGCTGTTTCTTCAATAGACCTTCGCGTGACATCGATGACCTTATATCCTTTGCGCAAAAACATCCGTTTCGCGTCGCGCATTTCATCCCGCACGCGGTCTTGGTCGATATAATCCGTTTGCTCGCTTTGCCGCAGCCCCATGAGGCGTTGCTCTCGAATTTGCACGATCCGGTCGGGAGACGCCACAAGCCCGACAATGAAGGGCTTATCAAAGCTATCGAGAATAGCCGGCAGAGGGGCGCCGGGAACCAGCGGAATATTCCCTGTTTTATATCCCCGATTTGCCAAATATATGCAGGTCGGGGTTTTAGAGGTTCGGGACACGCCGAGTAAAACAATCTCCGCCTCTGCCAACCCCGCAACATTTTGGCCATCATCTTGCGCCATAGCAAAATCCAAAGCTTCAATCCGAGAATAATAGGCGTCATCCAGACTTCGCTGCGCACCGATTTCATCCGTCATAGCCGCGCCCAGATAGCGCCCCAAAACTGATAAAGTTGGGTCCAATATAGAGACGGCGGGAATATTTCGGCGTCTGCAAAACGCTTCCAACCGTGTGCGGCGTTCGGGGTTGACCAGCGTATAAAGAACAACGCCGGGTTTTGACTCAATTGTTTCCAAGGTTTGTTCCAATTGAGCCTCGGACCGAACCAAGGCATGTAAATGCTCGAGCGCCGTTGCAGAACGGAATTGTGCTGTAGACGCCTTCATCATCGCAACCAAAGTCTCTCCTGTAGAGTCAGAGACGAGATGCACGTGAAAATAGATTGCGATATTCGGATTGCGCTCTGACATAATGGACGTTGCTTACTTTTTGTGGCGACCGATTGCGTCCCATATGTCGCTTGTTTCCCCAGCCCTGTCCACACCCAAACCCCGTCCCCGCAATTTCACAAGAGAGTCGAGCATAATTTCCGCAAACTCACACCCTGTATCCACAATGTAAGACCGGCATCATTAACACTGTGAATCCCGTGAATGAAACTTATCACGGATTTTATCCATATTTTTATCCCAAGGTTTCAGCGTGGATATTCTATTTGATTAGCGTTTTACTCAAATTATAAAATGTCGGTTTACAAACAACAGGACTATAATCCAGTCCAGTTTGATACGGTGGATATTAAACTTGCCTAACAAAAGGTAAACTCACCCACATCCTCACAGGCTCTACAACCACTTCTCTTTTTAGATTCTTTTTAGAGAGACGAAAGGGAGACTTGGATATGTGTGGGGGAAAGCCTAAGACGCGGGTCACAAACAGGCTTAGCGAAACAGTAGATTATGAAATTGCTTGACGTTTTAAACGGACAACGGACAGAGACCCCGCCAATTTGGATGATGCGACAAGCGGGGCGGCATTTACCTGAATATTTGGAAATTCGGGCAAGCTGTAAGAATTTTATCGATTTTTGTTTTACCCCGGACAAAGCGGCTGAAGTCACGCTTCAGCCAATCCGGCGTTATGATATGGATGCCGCCATTCTCTTCGCAGATATTTTGCTCATTCCAATTGGTCTGGGCCGCAAGGTGGATTTCATCAAAGGCACAGGTCCTGTATTGGAGCCAATAGATGTTGACGGGATTTCAAAACTAACCGCCAGCGGCACGGCGGATCGGATAAGTTCTATCTATGAGACGGTTGAACGTGTGCGCGCTGGCCTGAGCCCGGAGAAAGCGCTTATCGGCTTTGCAGGCGGCCCCTGGACTGTGGCGACCTATATGATCGAGGGAAAGGGGAGTCCGAATAAGGAAGTCGCAAAACGCTTTGCCTATGAAAACCCGGAAGCCATGGCCGACCTGCTGGCTGCATTGGTTGAAAGCACAGCTGACTATATGATTGGTCAAGCCAAAGCGGGCGCAAATGTGCTCAAGATATTTGAAAGCTGGGCAGAAGGTCTTGCGCCGGATTTATTTGATCGGTTGGTGCTTAATCCCACACGCGATATTATTTCTCGTATTCGTGCGGCGGGTATTGATGTGCCGATTATGGGCTTTGCGCGCGGTGCAGGTCTAAATGCGATACGCTATGCGCATGAAACAGGGATTACAGGGATAGCAGCGGGCACGCAAATGCCGATGGATGATTTCCGCGCAACCCTACCGGAAGGCATGCCGCTGCAAGGCAATCTTGATCCGCTGGCGCTACGGATTGGAGGCACCACACTTTACCGCGCTGTCGAAACGGTATTGCGCGATGCGGCAGGGGGGCCTCATATTTTCAATTTGGGCCACGGCGTCACGCCGGATGTGAAAATTGAAAATGTGCAGGGCGTTGTGGATCATGTAAGAGGCTTTGAGCCGAATTATATATAGGTCGGACAAGGGGGTGTGAATTTATGAAGGTTGATCAAAACACCCGTCCCCATATGCCGCTACTCTAGCTTAGCTTACTTTTTACTTTTGTTTTTGAAACCTTGACTTTGATCCCCCGATTTTTGTTCAAAATGGAATCTACGCGCGATACCGAATTTTTACAGCAATTCGCATTTGGGCTAAGGATTCATCACAGCTATTTCGGTGTGTTTCTGTTGTTGCTTGTGTTTTTAAAAAAGACCTTTTCGGTAAATATGCTCAATGGGTCATCGCTATTTCTGTCGCACTGATTTTATTCGATCTCATCCATCATTTTCTTATTTTGTGGCCGATAACCGGAAGCCATAATTTCGATATTTTTTATCCGAATGAATAATTTTTTGCGAAGGTCAATTTTTATACAAAATTGTCATATTTTTCCAGTATCGTTTCGATTGAGAAATTTATGTCAACTGAAACCGACAATATCCTGAATTTGATAGCTGCAACAATATTTGCAGATCAACGCGTCTACGACTCTGAGATTCAAGTGTTTGTAAACGCGACAGCTGAATTGAAAATATTACAAACCGTCAAACCGAGGCTAACAGAGAACAGAATTCTGGCTTGGTATGAAACAAATAAGGGCAGAATTTTTGAAAAGGTGAAAATGCCTTATTTCAAGGACTGGTTTTACAGTCTTTTAGATCAGCTCTCCGATGTTGAAGACAAAGAGCAGATAATCGACATAATGCAAAAAATTTCCCGGGCTGATGGAAGTGTGCATGTGAGTGAACGGGCCTTGTTCACTTTAGCTAAGCGCTATTGGGGCATGCGCTGATCTTGGGGTCTTTCCAAAGCCTTTATCGGCCCACAGATATTTCTTCTTGACCTTGTTCAAAAAAAATTCCTACTTTAAGTAGACGGGTACGCGCAACGGAACTGGGAATTCAGTATGTTTGTGTCTTTGGAAAAGTTGGGGCTCTCTTGCGTTAGCCTAATCGCGATAACGGCTTTGTCGGCTTGTGGCGGCGGCGGTGGCGGCGGAAGTTCTTCTCCTCCGCCAGCTGCAGATATATTGGCACCAACTGTCACGTTTTCGCCTCGGACGCTAACGGTTGCCAGCGGCGAAACGGGGACTTCAACTCTCACGGCACGCGATAATGTTGGTGTTGTCTCAGGACCTACAGTGACGTGTACGAATGGCGGTTCATTCTCAGCTAACGTGTTTACAGCGCCGGAAGTTTCGGAAACGACGACGAGCGTTTGTACGGCGCGCGCCACAGATGCAGCAGGCAATATTGGCAGCACAACCTTAACCGTGACAATCCCGGCGCCGGAGCCGGATACAACTGCTCCTGTTGTGACGTTCAGTCCAACAACATTGAGCGTTCAAAGCGGCGGGACAGGTTCCTCGACCCTGACGGCAACAGACGATGTCGGTGTTGATGAGGGTCCAACTGTTGTGTGTACGAATAATGGGAGTTTCGCCAATAACACCTTCACTGCGCCGACAGTGACAACAGACACGACGAGTATCTGTACGGCTACGGCCAGTGACGCAGCCGGGAATAGCGCAGAGGCTACTTTGACTGTGGCGATATCTCCGCAAACTTCCGAATTTTTCCGGACAGTATCCGATACGATTACGATCAATCCTGTCTTGGGTTTCTTTGAACTCCCGAATGATCCCTCCATATTAGCTGGCGTGACCAAAAGCGCGTCAGGCGCAGTCTCGCTTTTTGCCGCGACGAATACGGGGATCGGAACATATGATGATGCGGTTCTAACGGCTCAACCTACACTGGGCACTGTGGGGACAGCCCCGCTTGACCTCTTATTTGCGGATCTCACCGGTTTTGAAGGCAATAATCAGGAACTTGTTTTCTTGGACGAGATAAATGATCTTCTCATCGGTAGCGACGTAAATCCCAGTAATGAATTTGGTACACTCAGAACGCAATCCGTCGGAAATCTCTGCGATGCAGGCCGAGGAAGCGGGACCCAATTTGTTGGCGGCAGCGGTCCAAACCGAACGCGAGATGATATTCTGGTCGGAACAACAAATGGACTGTTTTATGTAAGTGCCGGATTTGCCAATGACGGCGTAACCACCTCGGGTTTCTCCTCGCCTTCACCGATTGTACCCACCGGCAATTTTTGTGCCCTGTCGGCTTCGCCTACCGGGCCCGGCGACACAAGTTATACCGTATTCGATGCAACCACAGCTTCAATTAAAGGGTTTGAGGGCGAGGCAGATGATGCTTCAAGTTATGAAGAGCAGTTCTCTTTTGACCTCTCGAGCAGTATCTCGCCAAATACGCAGCCTATTTTGTTTGAGGCGACCTATAGTGCGTCTTCCGCCTCCACTGTCTTCTCTGTGTTTGATGCGCAGTCAGGTACAGGATCGACCGTGATTATCTCGGACGTCGGCGTCACGCCTGATACAGCCGTGGTAAATCTGGATCTGGAATCGCCTACAGATATATTGCTGATAACGCGCGGCCTGTCTGAAGATGCGATAATCGTCAGCCCGACAAGCCAATATGCCGTCTATATTCGTAACGCCAACCGCACCACCCGAACTGTCGAATTAATCGATATTGGCCTTGGCTATGACCAAGTTGAGTTTGCCGGCGGGGCCGTAGCATTTGGGAGCTCGACTCAAAATAATATCGTCATCCGCAGTCTTCAGTAGATTTGCCGATTATATAAATTTGGCCCGAATATCAGTTCGGGCTAAACGCGTTCTTGGCTTCCCCTGTCGATAAATCGAGTTTAGGGATTGCCTATGTTCGACATTCTTTATCCATGGCTAAAAGCCTTCCACCTCATCGCCGTTATTTTTTGGATGGCTGGACTGCTCTATTTACCGCGATTATTTGTTTATCATTCAGTTGCGAAAATAGGCGGCGAGTTGGAAGCCAAAATGGAAGAGGCGGAAGTCAAACTTTTGCGGACCATTATGAACCCTGCCATGATTGTGGCATTTATTCTTGGCATCGTTCTTATTGGATATAACGCACATGCCGGCGGTGTTGCAATTTGGCTTTGGGTTAAGGTTGCGCTCGCTTTGTCGCTGATAGGCTATCACGGATTCTTGGCAAAAACACGCAAAGGGTTTCTCGATGGCGGGCGTCCGAAATCCGAAAAATTCTTCCGCCGCATTAATGAGGTTCCGGCACTGGTTTCTATTGTGATTGTTATTCTGGCGATCGTGCAACCGTTCTAATTCTTTCGCCTAATTTTCCTGGACAGGAATATCATCCGTTTCTAACCACGGAAAGGGCAGGTCGGCATAGGGTAGCTCAGTCATACCGCGCCGTGTGCCGCCTCCATTATAGACATGATAAGCCTCCTGCCTGTCTTGCACGCGGCCGCTGATCTCTTTACGAAACTCCACCGTCAGGCTTTCCATTTCAGCACGGGAATGCGCGGGTGGCAGGCCGGCATAGCCGTCCAGCGTCTCAGATAAAATATCCAACCGTATACGGAGATGGCCAAGCTCATGATGGGCCGCATTGCAGAGAAGGTCGTCCCATTTAGACCGGTCCGACGCAGATGCGGTCCCGTAATTTTTCCAGCGCGGCAGAGTCACAAGAAATGCCGAGGTCAATTCGGTCTTATTGACAACCAGACGATATCGATCTCGCGAGCCGGAAATTGTATAGGATAGAGAGGAGGGCGATAAAATCCCCGCGACTGTTGCAACGCGGAGTCGCCCGCGACGCGTCTCCGGCCTAACCTCTTCGCCCGCAAGCCGCTGGGAGTCCAAAGGCTGTCTGTCAAAAATATATTTTCTGGCATCGCGAAACCTTCGTCCGGACACATCATAATAAGATATGACCGGCTGGACGAGTTTAAGTGTCACGCCGCTTTCAGTTTTAAACAGAAAGGTCGGTTGGTTGACGATAATTTGGTTGTCACCGGCTGTGATGGGATTAGCCAAAAACGGCCCGTCCTGCCGCGGGCCAAGACCGGGCAGGGAGAGAGGCGCACTAAAAATATCTTCGCCGCACGGACTGTCCCCAACCCAAACATCATGTTTTGCGATCCGTTCAAAATTTTCAATTCGGGGCAAGTTCTCAGCATCCGGCTTTGGCGTTTCGGGTAAGTCGGGCGGCTCGCGGGATACGATCTCAGGAGCAATAAAAGACGCGTCTTCGAAAAAAGGACTGACCTTGCTTTGGATATCGACAATTAGAAGCGGTTTAAATGCGAGAAAGGCGAATGCGGCAAATAATAGAGAAACCAGAAATCCGCGCACATGTTTCATAGATGTTTATCTATATGCGGCCCTGCGGAAAACACCATATGACAGATGCGCGATTCACAGACGCATTATTTGAAAACGAAACGTTTCAGGCCGTCCGCTTCAAAGGGGGCCCATTTGCCTTCGGCCTGGGCCAGGCGGTCGGCTAAGGCGAACATAACGAGCGGATTGACGCCGAGGCCAATATGGCTGGCCGGCACGCAAATGTTTTCAGACGGCGTTTTGCCGGGGCGTTGAATAGAGCCTTTCCAAGCGACGACACCGTCCGTTTTTGTGTAGATAGAGGTCGTCGGCACTGGCGGGGCGATGCTTATAGATTTCAGGCGCTCCTCCATTTTCTGATCCGGCTTGCCGTTGAAAAATTCATAAAGACGTCCGGCATTGGAATGCTCCATATCGCCCGAAATCGGACTGCCGAGTGAGATAACGCTGCGCACCATATCGGGATTTGATTTGGCGACTTCGCGTGCAAAAACGCCGCCAAGGCTCCAGCCCACGAGAGAGACTTTGCGGCCATGGGTCTTAAAAACCTTCTCCAGCAGCAGATTCATCTTCGCTTCGCGCGTCGGATTGAACTTCAAATTGCGGCCAAGCCCCCAGCCATATGTTTCATATCCCAGATCATCGAGGAGCCTGCGCATGGGTTTCGTTGAGCGATCACTGGCGACAAAACCCGGGAAGAATATCACGGGATGCCCGTCGCCTTTGGGCAAGCTTTTCAAAAGACGCCGACGTAGTGCGATAAAGCCCGCCATTTCAACGCTGGCGCGGCCGCCCTCTGTTAGCGTCCAGAACAGGGCCGGGCCTTTGCGGGACAAACCCAATTGGGCGAGCCCATTGGGGGCGATTTTCGATGACGTCAAAGAGAGAGACATGAGATGTCCTTAGAAAGTGAAAGCTGAGCCTAATCCGTTTTCAACAGTGCGGGGATTTCAATAACAGTTCGTTACTGCTTTTTTGCAGCGCCGTTTGATTTAGATTTCGGAGCTGATTTCGACAGGGTTTTGTCCGTTTTAATGGCTTTGCGCGCAGTTTTCTTTTTTGGCGTCGCTTTCTCTTTCGCAGCGACTTTTGCCGCGATTGCCTTATGGGTTTCCATATGGGTTTTCAGGGCGTCCATATGCTCATCAAAACTGGCCTGAATACACTCGGAATAAAAATCGGGATCCGGGACCGCACTGCGGCAAGCGGTAAAGGCGAGTGTAACCTCATCAACATAGCTATGGACAACATGGCCCAACTTCACACCATCCACGAGACACAACATTCCGTGCAACCCGACAAGCTTTGCACCTGTTGAATAAATCGGCACAGGCGGGCCGGGCACATTCGTTACGACCGTATTGACGGTTGGCTTCATGACATCGGCAAGCTTCAGACGAGAGAAAAGCTGCGCGCCCACATTCATCATGGCGGCTGGGGCCAGTTTTGCCATTTCCGTCATTTGCCGCGCACCCATGGCATTGGTGAGGCCTTTGGCTTTGACCGTTTCTTCCGTGACATATTTCATACGCTCTCGCGCAGAGGGGATGTGGGATCCGACAGGCACAAACATGGCAGAGACTTGGTTGCCCATTGTATTCTTTTCGCTGTCATCCCGAACGGAAATCGGGGCCATCGTTGTCAGAGAGTGTTCTGTCAGCTCATCATATCGCTCAAGATAAAGCCGCATTGCGCCGCCTGTGATTGAAAGCATGACGTCATTTAATTTTGCCCCCTCGGAAAGAGCCCGGAGCGATTTAATATCTTTGATGGCGAAAGTGCGTGAATCGAACATCCGGTGCGGCGACACAGTTCCGTTAAAACGCGTATTTGGCGTGTTGAGGAGGGCCTTAAAGTCAAAGTCTTTCTTCAAAAGTCCCTTAGCCGTTTTCACCATACCGGGCAGCGCGTTGCGCATGGCTCTGGCTTGTCGGAACGGATTGATGAGGTTTGACATGTAACCGCGCGCAAACATCCCAATCTGGCTTGGGTCTGCTTCCGGACGCCAGCTATCAGGCGGCAGCGGGCCATCCGTATCCGGCGTCATCGTGTGAAGCACATTCATCAAATCAACCCCGGAAACGCCGTCAATTGCGGCGTGGTGAACCTTTGTTAGAATGGCATAGGCGCCTTTCGGAATGCCGGGGATGTTGTCTAACCCTTCGACGACCGTGAATTCCCATGGTGGGCGGGACAAATCGAGAGGCCGCGCAAAAATACGCGCCGCCAAAATACAAAGCTGCCGCCAATCACCGGGCTTGGGAAGGGCGACATGACGAATATGATATTCGATGTCGAAAGCGCTATCTTGAACCCAATAGGGATAATCAATGCCGAAAGGGACCTTGACCATTTTCTGACGCATCGTGTCTGACATGTGCAGACGTCGTTCAATAAACGACAAAATATCTTTGAAGCGGACAAATCCACCCGGCGCAGTGGATGGGTCGTAAATCAGGACCGAGCCAATATGCACGGGCGCGGTGGGGCGCTCCATCGCCACAAAGACGGTATCCAAGCCTTGCATTTGTTTCATGACATTCCCCTTATCAGCCCCAGACTGGGCCGTGTTTTTTGGCGCTATCGCGCATTGCCTTAGAAACAGCACCCTAATGAGGCGCGAGTCAAGAAAAGCCGTTCATATTGCGCAAGGCTGTTTGCGCTGCTAAGTAAGGAGTATGGGGACGCTTTTCGAAATTGTACAACCAGTCTTTTTCGCAATCATTGCCGGAATCTTGTTCCTCGCGAGTCTAACCGCATTCAAATTTTCCTATGCGAGGTTTTTGGCTGCTTTGAAATCACCCTTTGAGGCCGACCATTCCAAAATCCTCATAGCGCCCGCCGGCGCTTTGATTACGGCTATTATGGCGTTTACAGGTTTCTTGGCAGACCCGGCGACGAAGGCCGATGTTGACGATATAAATGCAAATATTGAAAATGTTCAAACGGATGTCGCGGATTCACAGAAACTGATCTTGGACGAAATCGCAAAACTCAAAGCCTCTATGACCCCCGAAGAGGCAAAGAGTTTCGAAGAGGCCTTCCAAGAGGTCCTCGCCAGCAGCGACGCTCGTAAAGCCCCGGCCCGAGATGCGTTGAAAGACGGCCGGATTGAAGATGCCGCTGACCAACTGTTAGAAATTGCCAGTCAGGAACAGGCGGCGTCCGATAAGATGGCGCTGGCGACACAGGAATCTTATCGTGAGGCCGGCGCGCTTTTTTACCCGATAAATACGACAAAAGCGCTGGAGGGCTATAAAGGCGCTTTGGATGGGGGGTCCACACAGGTTTGGGACTATATATACGCCGCACGTCTTTATATTCGAATGGGACAAACGGCAAATGCCGAGAAAGTTCTTACAACTACAAAGACCTTATCTTTGACCCCTCTGGAACAGGGTGTCGTGTTCGATGAGCTTGGAGGTCTTGCGGTTTTACTTGGCGACCTTCCAGCAGCGCTGGTCTTTTTTGAAACGAGTCTTGAGATTGGAAAAGGTCTTGCGGCGAGTGAGCCAGCGGATGCGGGTTTTCAACGGGACTTAGTCGTGAGTTTTACCAAGCTGGGGAGTGTATCGGTGCAGCGCGGCGATCTTCCGGCTGCAGTGGGTTATTTAAAGGCGGGGCTAGAAATTGCGAAGGGTCTTGCCGGAGACAGCTCTTCAGATCCGGGCAATCAACGTGATGTGGCCGTGATTTTCAACAAATTGGGGGATATATCGGTTCGACTTGGCAACATTCAGACAGCCAAAGAATATTTTGAAGATAGCTTGGAGGTCTTTAAGGGGCTTATCGCAAGTGATCCGACTAATGCTAGTTATCGACGAGGTGCATCTGTGAACTATGAGAGATTGGGGGACTTATCGATTAAGCTAGACGATCTTTCGATTGCGGAAGAGTATTTCGAAGAAAGTCTTATTCTTTTTAAAACGTTAGCGGCAAGCGATCAAACAAACGCTAGTTATCAACGTGACTTGTCTGTAACTTATGAGAAGTTGGGTTTTTTGATGGCTCAGGGCGGCAACCTTTTGGCCGCTCAAAATTATTTACGTGACTGCCTTGATATTAGAAAAGGCCTTGTGGCGGGTGATCCAACGAACGCGGGCTATCAACGTGACCTGTCTGTAAGTTATGAGCGGCTCGGAGAGTTATCGGCGAAGAGCGGCAACCTTTTAGCTGCGCAGAAATATTTTGATGATAGCCTTAAGATAAAAAAAGGACTTGTGACGAGGGATCCAACGAACGCGGGCTATCAGCATGGGCTGTCTGTGAGTTATAATAAATTGGGCGATTTATTGGTCAGGGAAGGCGACGTTGCGTCCGCGCAAATACTTTTCGAAGATAGTCGTAAAATTGTTCAACGTCTGGCCGCGAGCGATCCGACGAATGCTGACTATCAGCTTGGCTTAGTCGCATCCTATTCAAGACTTGCGGAGGTTGACGTTGCCGAAGCTCTGCCTTGGTGGAAAAAAGCTGATGCCGTTTGCCAGAAAATGATAGAGAGAAACCAACTCGCCCATAGCGATGCCTATATTCCAAAATTGATCGCACGAAAAATCGCCGAACTCGAAAACCCGCAATAACCCAACCCTGCGGCTTTCCGCCTCGCCCGTTTGCGCAAGCCCGATATGTCAAAACGTCGCCTTGTGTGTTGCGGCTTCCAATTCTAAGGGTGGTGTTAACTAAAACGTAAAGTGCTCTGCATGTTGACAATGTTGTTTGAAGGTTTTGACGCCATTTTATTGGCGCGGATTCAATTCGCTTTTACGATTGCATTTCACTTTATTTTCCCGGCTTTCACGATTGGCTTGTCTTCTTATCTGGCAGTACTCAACGGGCGTTACCTTTTGACCAAGGATGAAGTTTACCTTCGCCTTTTCAAATTCTGGATAAAGATTTTTGCCGTCAGTTTTGCCATGGGCGTCGTGTCCGGCATTACCATGTCCTATCAATTCGGCACCAATTGGTCTGTGTTCTCAGATCGGGCAGGGCCCGTCATCGGGCCGCTCATGGCCTATGAGGTTTTGACCGCCTTTTTCCTCGAGGCAGGTTTTCTCGGCATCATGCTTTTTGGCCGCGATAGGGTTGGGGCGAAGCTGCACATGTTCGCCTGCCTCATGGTGGCGTTCGGGACGGCGCTGTCTGCGACTTGGATCCTGTCCGTGAATAGCTGGATGCACACACCGCAAGGTCATATCCTCGCCGAGAACGGACAGTTCATGCCTGTCGATTGGATGAAGATTATTTTCAATCCGTCCTTTCCTTATCGCCTCGCCCATACGCTGACGGCGGCTTACCTGACGACGGCCTTTATTGTTGGGGGGGTTGGGGCGTGGCATTTGCTCAAGGGGCGCAAAGACAATATCGGCGTGCAAAAAATGTTCTCCATGGCGATGTGGATGATTGCGGTCACCGCGCCGCTACAAATCGTGCTCGGCGATTTGCACGGTATTAATACGCTGGAACATCAACCCGCAAAAGTCATGGCGATGGAAGGCCATTATGAAAGTCACCCGGAGGGCGCGCCGCTTTATCTTTTCGGGATTCCGGATGACGAGACGCAGGAACTGAAATACGCCGTTGGCATCCCAAAAGTTTCCTCGCTCATTTTGAAACATGATCTCAACGCGCCGCTGGCCGGACTGGATACGATTCCGGATGAAGACCAACCGCCCGTTGCCATCGTCTTTTGGTCCTTCCGTATCATGGTCGGGATTGGGTTTTTGATGCTGGGCGTTGGGCTCTTGGGATTGTGGAAACGGTTTCGCGGGCGGTTATATGAGTCTAAATCTCTTCACCGCGCCGCGCTGCTCATGGGGCCGAGCGGTTTAGTAGCCGTGCTCGCGGGTTGGATCACGACAGAGGTCGGACGGCAGCCCTATACGGTTTACGGCTTGATGCGCACGAGCGAGTCAGCCTCTCCGCTCGAGGCGCCTGCCGTTGGCGCGTCTCTCTTGGCCTTTATTGTCGTCTATTTTTTCGTCTTCGGGGCAGGCGTGTTTTACATCTTGCGGCTTATGAAGAAGCCACCGGTTTTGGGCGAAGAAGGTGTCGGCGCGGCAGCTGAGGGCCCTATTCGAACCTCCGGTATAACGCCAGCGCAACAAGTCAAAGATCAAACCGATATGGATAAGGGGCGCGAGTAATGGAAAGCGCAGCGATCAGCGGTATGGAAATTGTCCCGTGGCTGGCCTATGCGTGGGCGGGCTTATTGGCGATTGCCGTCTATATATATGTCGTGTTGGATGGGTTCGATCTGGGACTCGGCATTCTTTATCCATTTTATAAGAAGAAAAAGGACCGTGACCTGTTGATGAACACAGTCGCGCCCGTCTGGGATGGGAATGAGACATGGCTCGTCCTTGGCGGCGGCGGCCTGATGGCGGCCTTCCCTTTGGCCTATGCGATTATAATGCCTGCGCTTTATGTACCAATTATCGCCATGTTGCTCGCGCTCGTCTTTCGCGGCGTGGCTTTTGAATATCGCTGGCGGACAAAGCGTTGGCTCAAATATTGGGATATGGCTTTTATTGGCGGGTCTATCGTGGCGGCCTTCTCGCAAGGCATCGCGCTGGGCGCATTGTTGCAAGGCATCGCCGTGGATGGCCGCGCCTATGGCGGGGGTTGGTGGGATTGGCTCTCGCCGTTCTCCTTGCTCTGCGGGGTGGCGGTTGTGGCGGGTTACGGGTTGTTGGGCGCAACATGGCTTATCATGAAAACCGGCGATGATGTTCAATCCCGCGCGCGCAAACTTGGCTGGGGGTTCGGTCTGGCGACGATTGGGTTTATTGGCGCAGTCAGTCTGGCGACGCCGTTCTTGGATGTCGAATATCATGCGCGTTGGTTCGAGACACCGGGATTATTTGTAACGATTCCGATGCCTTTGATCATTGGCGCGATTTCCGTCACTCTGCTGGCCTCTCTGCGCAAGGATCATCATGAATACAGGCCCTTTATTCTGTCCCTTATGCTCTTTGCACTTTGTTTTGTGGGTCTTGGGATTTCCATGTTTCCTTACATTATCCCGCCAAGCGTGACGATTTTGGAGGCCGCGACGCCGTTCCGCTCGCAGATATTTATGTTCGTTGGCGCCTGCGTTTTGATCCCGCTCATATTGGGGTATACCGCCTTCGCCTATTGGGTGTTTCGCGGGAAGGTAGACCCGGATGAGGGGTATCATTAATGCACGCTCTCATCAGAAAATGGGCTTGGTTTATCGGGCTGTGGCTGGCGGGCGTGACCTGCGTAACCCTCCTCGCAACTCTAATTCGATGGGCCATCTTGTAGGCGCTTGACCATATCTGCGTTTTGGCCCATAGGGCACTCAGAAACAGGCCGTCCTGGCCCTGTCGCTACTTCCGAACCACATCATTGATGGACTGACGCACGGCGCGATCAATCGGATGGCAAACCCTCCCAAACTAAAAGAATACCCTAATGACAAACCTACTAGAACAAGACCTTGACGAGATGACTGCCATTTCGCTCGATGACCTGAAAAAATTAAAACCCAAAGAACTCACGAAATTCGCAGAGGAAGTGGGTATTGAAAATGCCGCTTCCATGCGCAAGCAAGACATCTTTTTCGCAATCCTCAAAGACCTTGCCGAAGATGAGGTGAAAACAATCGGCTCCGGCGTGTTGGAAGTCCTCAAAGACGGCTTCGCCTTTATGCGCGCACCGGAAGCGAACTACTTACCCGGCCCCGATGATATTTATGTTGATCCGAAATTGATCCGTAAATTCGGTCTCAAAACAGGGGACACAATTTCCGGCGAGATTCTCTCACCCAAAGAGAATGAGCGCTATTTCGCTTTATCCGAGGTTACGTCCATCAACTTCTCTTCTATCGAAGAGGCCAGCAATAAAGTTCACTTTGACAACCTCACCCCGCTCTATCCGGACCAGCGGTTTAAAATGGAAATCGAAGATCCGTCCCTAAAAGATAATTCAGGCCGCGTCATCGATATTGTTTCGCCGATCGGTAAGGGCCAGCGCGCACTTATTGTGGCGCCGCCTCGGACCGGTAAAACCGTGTTGTTACAGAACATCGCCCATTCGATTGAGCGCAATCATCCTGAATGTTACGTCCTCGTGCTTCTGATTGATGAACGCCCCGAAGAAGTGACCGACATGCAGCGCAGCGTCAAAGGCGAGGTTGTGTCCTCGACCTTTGATGAGCCGGCCACCCGCCACGTTCAGGTCGCTGAGATGGTGATCCAAAAAGCCAAGCGCCTGACGGAAAACGGCAAAGACGTTGTCATTCTGCTCGACTCGATTACCCGTTTAGGCCGCGCTTATAACACGGTTGTTCCGTCCTCCGGCAAGGTTCTGACCGGCGGTGTTGACGCCAACGCTCTGCAACGTCCAAAGCGGTTCTTTGGTGCCGCGCGAAACATTGAGGATGGCGGTTCCTTGACCATCATCGCGACGGCCCTGATTGATACGGGCTCGCGCATGGATGAGGTCATCTTTGAAGAATTTAAAGGCACGGGTAACAGCGAAATCGTACTTGACCGTAAGGTCGCGGATAAGCGAATCTTCCCGGCGATTGACGTCACCAAATCCGGTACGCGGAAAGAAGAGCTTCTTGTCCCTGCGGATGAGCTGCAAAAGACCTACGTTCTGCGCCGTATCCTCAACCCGATGGGCACAATGGACGCGATTGAGTTTCTCTTAGGTAAGCTTAAAGACAATAAATCGAATGCCGATTTCTTTGATTCGATGAACACGTAGCGATAATAATTGGTCCACTAAACCTATTCTGCGGACCAATTATAGCGAAGTGCCGAAACCGCTGGCGGTTTCGGGTGGTGTATAGGTTTTAAGCCTCTGCCTGACTGGCAGGGGCTTTTTCTTTTCGCCGACTTACCCGCGCGAACACAAATCCGCCGACGGCCCCCGCGAGCATTTGCATCGCGATTCCGAGAGCATCCCGCGCGCCTGCGATCATGTGAATGTCGAAAAAAGCCTGTTTCATGCCGAAAAGCATGACAAGTAGAGCTGTTGCGCCCGCGACGGTGTAAATGAGCGGCCTGCCGAATTTGGTAAATCGGAAAACCAACCCGCCCACCAAAAAGGCGGCGGCCAGCGCCATGCTCACAAATATCACATAAAGTGACCCAAGATAGCGCAGGTCATAAAGCGTCATGGATATCCGTTCTGCAAACCCAATATCTGCGCCAATGTTGCCTAGTCGGGCTAAGACATTTTGGGTCTGAAGAAAGACACCTACGATAACCGTGGTGAGTACGGCAGCCAACCAACTGCCAATCCGTTTGATAATTCCGTTCATAACTCTATGGCTATGAGGGAAAGCGGCATTAGGTCAAGCGGAGTTGGAAATGCGTGGATTTAAAACAGGGTTGGGCGCGGTCACCGCGATGGCTTTTCTAACGGCTTGCCAAGAACCACAACCCGCCCCTGAATTAGCGCAACGCTTGTCGACAGATTTCACGGTTACGGAACTTCAAACAGATTTGAGTAAGCCTTGGTCGGTTGCGGAGTTGCCTGACGGGACGTTCCTCATCACGGAAAAATCGGGAAACCTGCTTCGGGTTTCCGGTCAAGGGGACCGCGTCGAAATCGAAGGTTTGCCGACAGATATATATGCCGGCGGACAGGGCGGATTACTGGATGTCGTTTTGGCGCCGGATTTTGAGACGACATCGGAAATCTACCTCTCCTATTCTTATGGGACTGACGATGCGAACGGAACGGCGCTTTTACGCGCGCAACTGGACGGCAGCGTTTTAGAAACCCCGACGGTTATTTTCCGCGCCAGCCCGCCCAAAGCGGCCGCCTCGCATTTCGGCGGCAAGATAGCCTTTCTCCCCGATGATACTTTGGTCCTGACTTTGGGGGACGGCTTTGCTTACCGCGAAGATGCGCAGAAACCGGATACGCATCTGGGCAAGCTCATCCGGATAAATCGCGACGGTGGCGCCCCGGACGACAACCCATATAATCAAAAAATAAAGGACGAGTCCGGCAGAATACTTGCCACACAGGCCACACCTTTTCTTCCCGAAATCTATTCCATTGGTCACCGCAATGTCCAAGGCCTCGCTTACGATGCGCAGACTAACACGCTTTGGGAGCATGAGCATGGCCCGCGCGGCGGGGATGAACTGAACCGCATTGAGCCGGGCGCCAATTACGGTTGGCCGCTGGCCACAAAGGGACGCGATTATCAGGGCGCGCGTATTTCGCCCTATGAGACTTTTGAGGGCACGGTTGATGCGGTGCATGGCTGGACACCTTCAATCGCGCCGTCGGGCCTCGCGATCTACCGCGGCGATATGTTCCCGGAGTGGGACGGAGATGCATTGATTGGCGGGCTCGCAAGCCGCGATTTGCGCCGCGTGGATTTGGAAAACGGCAAAAGCGTCGGCGAGGAGGACTTGCTCTCTGATCTTGACGGACGTGTCCGCGACGTCCGAATTGCGCGGGACGGCGCGGTTTTGGTTCTGATTGAAAGTAACGCCGGAAAACTCCTGCGCCTAACGCCGAAATAGCCGCCAAAATAGCCGTTAAAAGTAACCGCGCCTTAACTGCATTTGTTTCTGCGAATGAGTTGCAAAGTAATTGACACTCATTCGCAATTGGCTCATATGAATGGAATGATCCACTGTATCTGCAACAATATAAACACGGCAAAGGTCGACGCAGCGGCCGCTAACGGTGCGGAAACAGCTGCCTGTGTGCAGCGCGCCTGTGGCACGCGGTTCAATTGCGGACAATGCCGCGTCGATATTCAATCGCGTTTGCAGGAATGGCGAATGGCCAATCCGGCTTTGGAAGCCGCAGAGTAAGCCCCTCTAGCCTAAACAATTTCTAAGACTGAAACACATTTGCAAAGATATCTTTGCAAGTGATTTTCACCTGCACGGATTTCCATTGACCAAACGCATCCGCATGGGTGAGGACGCCGTAACGATTTTACACGCCCAAGCAAACGGGCCGGCCTTTCAGGAGAGACACATGCGCGGTGATCCCAAAACTATCAAATGGCTCAACACAGCCCTCAAGGCCGAGTTGACCGCCATCAATCAATATTTCCTGCATTCGCGCATGCTCAAAGACTGGGGTGTGACCAAACTTGCGAAAAAAGAATATGAAGAATCCATCGAGGAAATGAACCACGCCGATACGATTATCGAGCGCATTCTCTTTCTCGGCGGCCTGCCCAATCTCCAAGACCTTGGCAAATTGCATATTGGTGAAACCGTGGAAGAGATTCTGCAATGCGATATGAAGCTCGAAGATCACGCCATCCCCATGTATCGGGACGCGGTGGAACATTGCGAGAAAGTCCGGGATTACGGCACGCGTGACATCTTGCAAAAGATCCTGACCGAAGAAGAAGAACATGTCGATTATCTCGAGACGCAATTTGACCTCATCAAACAAATGGGCATCCAGAATTACATTCAGCTGCAAAGCGGCTCTGTGATAGAGGATGAGGGTTGAGGAGATATATAGAGAGGGTTGAGGACATAAAGAACAGCGATAAGCAGCGCTCTTAACGCCCCGCCAAGACTTTCCCTTTACGACCTGTTTACTATGAAACGGGTTCTTCTCATTCTGACGTCGGCGCTTATCTTTTCGGCCTGCGGGTCCGCGCTGAAGCCGGACCCGGCCCCGGCCCCCGAAAACGAAACCTTTGGTGGTTTGGTTTTGCGAGACTCGGTCGCATATTCTCAAAAAGACCCGAGATGGGAATTGGACTTGCTCGGAAACACAAAAGACACGATGGGCGGCGAAGGTTGCCTTGTGACTGCTGCCTCTATGGCGCTGTCGAATCTCGGTTTTCAAACCAGCCCCAAGGATTTGAACCAACGCCTGACCCAAGCGGACAGCTTCACTAAGCAAGGCTGGTTGATCTGGGACGGTATTCGCAAAGTCACAGGCGGCCGCGCTGTCGCAACCTATTATGATAAGGTTGACGCCCCAACGATTGATGCCTGTATGCGCCGCGGCGATTATCCGATGGTTCAGTTTTACCTGCCGAGCGGGAGGTCCCACTGGGCGATGATCGTGAAACATGACGCGCGTGGATATCACATGCGCGATCCCCTGCGTATCAGTAAAAAGCCGCTGCTGTTCCCGGCCGGGATAAATGGCTACCGCGCGGTGCGGTGTATTGGTTTGGCCGATAAATAGGGCTGAGCATGATAATTTCCATTATGGCCTTCCTGATCTATTTTATCTTCGGTTTGGTTCTTCCGCTCATTATAGTGATCAAGTGGAGGTCCCGCCCTGTTCTCGCATTGATAGCCGCGATTTTCCTCGCATTTTTGGGGTGGGTGTCTCCCGGAATTATCAGGACGTTTATGGCCATGATGATATATGGAACGGGTGACCCGCAGCTTATGGCAGGGGGTCTCTCCGTGGCGCTCGCTCGTGCTTTTCTGTCGATGCCGCTTATCATCCCCATACTGGCCTTTGTGCAGTGGGTATCAAGGCGGCGAGCCAAAAGGTCAGAAAAGACAAAGGATGTTCAGACTGCTTTTGAATAAAGACCAGCGCTATTATATATTTTTGGACCCCTCGGTGTTTAGCCCGCGCATAGGTATCTAACCGGAAGCGTGACGGTCCAAATCAAAAACTGAGTAATGCGCCCCACCCAATAAAAAACGCCCGAACGGATGTTCGGGCGTCTTTGCTTAATATGCAATGGGTCTGGCGTTAGCCTATTTTTTACCCATCACTTTGCTCAAGATAAGAGACAGAATTGTACCGCCAACGCCGCCGGATACGACACCGCCCAAAATGCTTCCGACATTCAAACCTGCGCCATCAGCCGGGCTGGCGAAGACGCCTTCGAGGCCCGGAATCATAGGCGCAAGCGCCGCAAGGCCTGTACCGCCGACAATACCTGTCAACATTTGAGCGCCTTTGCCCATGCTGGAACCTGTGAGTTTCCCGCCGAGCAAACCGCCGCCGCCGCCGCTGAGCAAGCCAAGTCCTAAACTAACTAAATCCATAATATTCCCCAATGTTTCTACGATCGCACGAGTGTGAGACCTGACCAAAGTTTGGCGTTTAAACTTTTGTTAATCAAGCCAATTTGTCGCATATATACAATTCCTACGCGCAGTTCTAGGACGTATAGAGAAAAGTTCTTGATTTGTTCTGTTCTCTCTGGTTGTTTCAACGCCATCGAGAATAGTTTTTGAGTTCAATATGGTTGCCCGCATCACGACAGTCGCATTTCAGGGAACGGAGGCCCGACGCGTTGATGTGCAGGTTCAGGTGACCTCCGGCGGCAAGCAAATTTTCAACGTTGTCGGGCTGGCTGATAAATCAGTTTCGGAGGCCCGCGACCGTGTCCGCGCGGCTTTTGTCTCGCTGGGTTTGCATCTGCCCGGTAAGCGGATCACGATAAACCTTGCGCCTGCCGACTTACCCAAAGAAGGCGCGCATTATGACCTCCCGATTGCGATAGGGCTGTTGGCGGCCATTGGCGCCGTCCCCGCAGATGCGGTTGAGGGCTATGCGGCCATCGGAGAGCTGAGCCTTGACGGCACGATTTGCGCTGTTCCGGGCGCGCTGCCTGCCGCTGTGATGGCGCGCAGCCATGACCTCGGATTGATTTGCCCTGAGCCCAATGGGGCAGAGGCGGCGTGGGCAGGGGATCTTTCCCTGCTCGCGCCGCAAACGCTTGTACAGCTCATCAATCATTTCAAAGGCACACAGGTGTTGGGCCGCCCCATCGCCGGACAAATGCTGGAGCCGGAAAGCGGTCTGGATATGCGCGATGTGCGCGGACAGGAAACTGCCAAGCGCGCGATGGAAGTCGCAGCG
>ENA-ORXR01001183-ORXR01001183.1-marine-metagenome-genome-assembly--contig:-NODE-1183-length-28934-cov-82.848494_pt1 | contig 28934 bp, 24 predicted proteins | sample MGYA00237866_ERZ511479 | MGnify/ENA metagenome assembly ERZ511479
AGTACGCTCGGCATGTCCATGGCAACCGAGAAGGTCATCCCGCTATCGCAAACGATGCCGAAGCCCATCCAGCAGCTCCGCGACTGGGCGAAGGGGCGGACTCGCCCGGCCTCTAGCTTGTGAAGACTATCTACCATCCCGGCTACCGCCGGCTGATGGGCAAGTTGCGCGCGGCACGCAAGGCTGCCGGACTGCGTCTAGTCGACCTGGCCCTTAAAGTGGGTCGCAGACGGGACTGGCTACACCGTGTGGAGACCTCCCAGGTCCGTCTCGACGTGCTCCAGTTCGTGCAGCTCTGCAACGCCCTCAACCTCAGCTCCCCGGCCTTGCTGGAGGAGCTGGAAGAGTCGTCTGATGACGACTCTTTTTTAGCCATCAGCCGCTTGTCAGCTTGGCTCAGCGGAGGCACCATCGAACCGTCCTTGGCCAAGGCCGGAAAGCGTGATGGAACAAAGTATGCTCCAGAAGGAAACTACAGGTCAGGAAGCGGGCAAAGGCGGGCGCACTCTCGGGGTCTGGGAATCGCATAAGAGGGATCGGGTGGAGGAAACGTCGTCGTTGTCGGGATAGGGATTCAGGGCGTTACGTCAGATTTGCTATTGAGAATCTGAGCAAACCATAGCAAAGCCGCTTCGCCTTCTTTGACGGTTATCTCACTAAGCGCTCGGCTGTGTCGGATACCATTGCGCATCTCGGCAAGCTGGCCGAATTTGGCAGCCAAGGCTTCCTTGTTCTTGAAGCTTGACTCGAAGATCGGCCAGAGGGTCTTGTTGGCGAAGGTGTCCTGAATCTCGCGGAGATTGCTTGCGACTCGAGAAGGGTTTAGCTAAAAGGCGAATTGGTGAGGTATGTCAGAAATTCAATCCTATGATTCACTCTTTGACCAGCTGCGGGCAGAGACTGTGCAGCAGGAACACGACATATCTGCTGAAGCACTTCGGGAGATGATTGATCTGGAGGGCAACGAACGTTTTATCAGAAGTCTGCTCGAAAAGGTCGAATTACCGGAGAAAGAGATAGCGTTCATCGGTGAGCGCCTAGACGCCCTGGTTTCGCGCGCGCAGGATGACCGGGTATTTCTCGGGGTAGTCGGCGAGTTTTCCTGTGGGAAGAGCACGCTAATTAACGGGCTACTACGCGATTCGTTGCTCAAGGCCGACGTTCTTCAGTCGACAACCTCTGCAACCACCATTATCGAGTACGGTGCACGCCTCAAGTGTACCGTGTATATGCAGGACGGTGGATCAACCAGGATGAAAGCCGACCATCGCAGGAAAGCGAGTGCCTCAGAGCAGCTGGTTGGGTTCATCCAGGATAACACCGCCAATGAGAAGACCGCCAGCAGGGTGGCCCGTGTTCGGATCGAGCATCCTGCTGAGCTCCTGAAGACGGGCGTTGTCATTGTAGATACTCCGGGCACCAATTCGTTGAATGATCGGCACACCGAAGTCACACGAGCCGCGATTCGTGACATTTGTGACGCCGCGATGATCGTAATTCCGGCCATAACAGCAGGGGCCGAGTCCCTGGTATCATTTGCCCACGAGAATCTCGAAGAGGTCCTGCACCGCTGTTTCTTTGTTTTGACCAAGACAGATCTGCTCCGGAACTCGCGTGAGGAAGAACGCGTGATGAAGACACTGGAGGCACGCCTGAAGACTCAACTGGGGCTGGAAAGAAGACCGCCCATTCTACCTATGTGCGCACCTTACATTCTCTACAAGGAGGGCGATGATCCGCCGCATCGCCGACTCACTGAGGAGATGATGGCGGGGTATCGCGAACAGTTCGTGACGGGAGAGCAGACCATTATTGGACGACTTCGGCACCAGCGTCGTGTTGTGCAGGCCGAACGAATCTCTGCCATACTCAGTGAAGTAATGAACCGGGTCGAAGAGCAGGTCGTCCACCTCGAAGCAAGCAGCAAGGAGGCCTGCGAACTGCTGGAGAGTAACCGTGTTCGAAAATTGTCCAGTTTCATCAATCAGCGATGCGAGAAATGGCATAGAGAAAACCAGCGCTTGGTAATGGATGCACGTGAAACGCTTAAGCAGAGCATGGCAGAAGAAAAACGGAAATTCGTTTACCAGCTCTGCGAGGAGATCGGACGCGCGTCGGACACGACCGAGCTCGATGAGTTGCTAAGCGAAAAAAAATTAAGAAAACATATTGGTATCTTGAAAGGGAAAATTACCAGGCTTACAAAAAAGACTTTCAACCATCTGCACGAAGAAAACGGCGTGCAGCAGAAATCATTCGAGGAGGCGTTCAGCGCAGAGTACGCAGCCCTTAATATTCTGGCATCGCAGTCCGGCATTCGTGTTGGCAAAGAGGGCCGCCGGATCATCGGGGGTTCCCATGATATGACGGAGGAGTTGTTAAGCTCGCGCGCCGACGGTCTTGACACGGATGGAAGGGGAGTGATCTTTTCAGGCGGCGGCGCTGTTGCGGGGGCTGTAATCGGCAGCTTCATTTTTCCCGGGATTGGTACCATTGTTGGCGGTTGGATTGGTACCATTGTTGGCGGACTGTTCGGGCCGGAGCTCAGCGAGGTCAAAGAGAAGTACAGAAAGGGGGTGCGGGATTCGATGAATACGAGCTTTACGAAAATGAAAAAGGAGGTCGAAAAAGCATTGCAGGAGTTTGAAGTCAGCGCTGCACGCCACATTGACGGGGAGGCCGCTGCCTACATACAGACCTACCATGAGGTCGTAGAAAACGTGCGCAAAGATACCGCGAACGAAGAAACGCGTCTGCAGGCACTGCGCAAGGATCTTGGGAATACGAAGAATGAAGTGAAGGCGCGTCAAACAGCGCTTTCCATCGCACGCCAGCAGTTGCAGCGGATTGACACATAGTGACCGTAGATCAGACCCAAACCCGATAGGAGAACGAAGAAATGATTGATATTGATGACGTTATGGAAATGTTCTGGTCGTTTGATGATGACATGGGCGTCGAAAGCTCCGACAGCGACTTGGACGGTGATATGAGTGACCTGTTCGAGGATGACGGATTTGAAACAGGTGATGCAACACATGAGCTGTTCGATGATGACACGGGCATCGAAAGCTCCGGCAGCGACTTGGACGGTGATATGAGTGACCTGTTCGAGGATGACGGATTTAAAGCAGGTGATGCAACACATGAGCTGTTCGATGATGACACGCAGGATGACAGCGGGGCCGAGGCCGGGGAAAACGACGCGGCGGAGCCTGTCGCCGATGTGCATGATGATGCGATACCCAAGATGGAAGATCTAGAGGATAGTGATGAGCCACCAGTGGAGTCGATAATTTCCGGAGCCGAGTTGGGTGTCGATGAAAATGGGTGGTTTCCGTTGGAAGAGCTCGTTCGGCCGATCCAGGACTGGTGGCACGACCTTCTGGATATGGATGAAGGGCTGATTTACCCTTCACAGTTCACGGAAGACGGCGAGACGACTATAGACCCTCAGAACGGTTGCTCCGTCGTTGGCGATGTCGCTAGAGATATTGAGTATGTTAATCAGCAAACCAGTAGTAGTTGCTCGCTGATGGCCCAGGAACAGTTCGTGGAACGGGCCATCGGCAAGCCGATCCCTGAGGACTACCTCGAATGGCGCGCTGAAGAATGGGGAGTGTATTCTCCCACCGCCGGAACGAACTGGGTTGGCCAGACGATGGTTCTAGAGCATTTTGACATTGAATATGAAAGTTCCAGTTGGGCAGATGTTGACGACTTGGAGCGAGTAACCATGGATGGTACCGACGCCATCATCGGCGTGGATGCGCGCTATTTTTATAACGATGCATCGATACCAGAAGGGGCCATGCATGCGGTGGCGGTTGTGGGCAAGGGGTATGACACGGAAACAGGTGACCTGAAGGGATTCTATATCACAGACAGCAATTATCCCAATGCTGCACGTTTTCTCACTACTGCGGAGCTCGAACAGTGCTGGGCGCATGACATGATAACGATATCGCCGGACGCGCTGGCGGCATGATCCCTTTTTTCCGGAAGGAAGAGCTTTATTATGAAAACCGATGATCTTTGTAAGAAACTGCGCTTAGACCCTGTGCTGCAACTCTTGATATCGGAGCGCACTTTTCGGTCGCTTCCGTATCCGTACATCGTCAGGAACAAGCCGCTAATGGGATTCCTTTTCTATGAACTCAAGCTAGTGGGTCAGCGCAAGATGATCCTCCCTCCCGCTGCCGCAGTCGTTGTTGGTAAGGAGACTGGAGCGGTATGCGAGTTCAGAGGCAAGCCTCTATGCTGGTTGGGCGCACATGACGCGGAGAGCGAGCTCGGGGTTTACCCACCACCGGCGCTGGTAGGGATGTCGCTCGATGAATCCTACCGAGCGTATCGGGCATACGCCGAGCATTGCGACAAGCTGATGGACCATTGGGCGGCACCGAGGGGAGAACAGGATGATGCCCCTGTAGCTTTGTGGAAGGAAGCGTTCAATAATCTGGTCGAACCAGGCTTGAAGCCTTACTACGAAGCGTTTGCACCGCTTCCCTCGGTCGGTGCACCCAGAAAACTAACGGCGCAGGACGCCGAAGATGAGTCGTTTGAGACTGTCGAGCCTAGCACGGCCGCCGTGGAGTCAGTACCATCAACCGAAGCGCTGCTGGGTGCTGCGGACCGGCTGCGGCCCTTCGTGAAGGCGCATGGTGATGAGCGGGATTTCAAGGAGCTGGCCCGGATTATCAACAGCCTTGGCCGACCCGTATATACCGTGGCCACGGTCGGAGAGTTTTCGCGTGGCAAGAGCTCAATAGTGAATGCGTTGCTGGACACCGAGCTGCTGCCCACTGGGGATGTGCCTACGACGGCCATGCTTACTCGGATCAGCGGAGGTACAGCCCGGCTCGTGCGCATTCGCAGAGACGGAACTCGCGAAGTGCTTGATCATGAAGACCTCTGCGCCGATAGCCTCATGGTCGGTCCAGACGGCAAGGACCCGGAAGGCGTACTTGCACTGACACTGCCGAATACCTGGTTGGAAAGCTCCGGCATACAGCTCATCGATACCCCGGGGGCCGGCGATCTTGAAGGCCATCGCGCGGAGATCGCGCAGGGGGCAATTCGCGGGTGCGATGCGGCACTGGTGGTTGTAAACGCGACACTTCCGTTAAGTCTGACCGAGCGGGCGTTCATTGAAGAACATGTGCTTTCTGTGAAGACCCCGCAGGTGGCGGTTGTCCTGACGCGCTTGGACCTTCTCTCCGAAGTAGAACGGGGTAAGGTAATCGAATTTATGGTCAACCGACTGGCCGATTGGTCGCCCGGCACCCCGGTTTGGGGGGCGCAGCGGCTTCCGCTTCCGGAAGAAAATTCGATTGCTGTCGCAGGTCCCGAGGAGATCCGTGATGCAATCACCCGTTGGGCCGAAGATCCAGAACGCAACGAAAAACGTCAGATTCAGAGTTGTGCATGCCTACGATTGCTCGGTTCCCGTCTGCTGGCTTCGATCGATGTAACACTGCATGCGGCTTCTCTCGATCAGAAGGAGCGAAAGAAGCAACTGGTCGAAACCCGCGTAGCACTGGAGACGAAAGGTGCGGTCTGGAAGAATCTCTCAGCAGGAATGGATCAGGCCGAGTTACATGCGGAAAAAATCGCCCAGAAGCTAATGGAAACAAGCCGTCAAGAAATTCTTAAGGGATTGGAGCAGAGAGTGAAGCGCGCTCCTGATCCGGTGCAGTGGTGGGAGAAGGACCTGCCGGTCGAGCTGGAGAAAGCTATCTTAGCCATACGAAAGAAGGTTGGCGGTACGCTACAGAAGCAGTTGGCCAAGGACATCAAGTGGATGGGGCAGGAACTGGCGGCTTCGTTTGACGAATCCGACGTGCCAGGTCTTCCCGCCCTCAAAGCGGAAATTGAGATGAACGCGGATACGTTGATCAACACCGACTTCTCGGACCTGGATAAGCAGTTCCGGAAGGTGCAATACACTGTGTTGGCGGCTTCGCTTGTAGCTTTACTTGTGCCTGGGGTTGGCCTGCCGCTGAAGGCCGCCGTGAGTGCGGCTGGAACATTTTTCAGCAATAAGTGGCGAAAGACTAAGACCGAAGCCTGCCGGACGGAGATGGTGGGTGTGCTGGATCGAGTCGTGGAACGAACGCTTTCCGAGGCCACCGAGGCCATGTGCAACGAGCTCAGGGCGGTCTATCAGGATGTCCAGATGTGGTGTCGAAGTCGCGGCGAAGCATGGTTGAAGAAGGCCCTGGAAGCTCTTGAGAATGATGGTGGAGGCGAGGTGGATACGGACAGAATGCTGCGCAATGCCCGTCGCGAAGTATCGACAATTCTTGATTTACTGTAACACTGATCGAAACACAAGGAGACTGAACTATGATGCGTGAGTATGGCCACTACATGATGTACCGAGACCGACTTACGGAGCTCATGAAACGATCTCAGGCAGTTCTTGGGATCGCCGATATGAGTGATGCGGTTGAGGCCGTTGACCAGCTTGTGGCGCGCATGTCTTCGGACTCGTTCAAGGTGTTAATTCTCGGGGAGTTCAAACGGGGTAAGAGCACGTTCATCAACGCGTTGCTTGGCGCAGAAATTCTGCCGGCATATGCTACGCCGTGTACGGCAGTGATTAACGAGGTAAAATGGGGTGCAGAGAAACGTGCTGTTCTTCACTTCGCCACTCCGATGCCAGAGGAGCTTCCTATTGGCATTCCTGAGCGCACAGTCGAGCATATACGAAAAAGCGGTGACCCGGTGCCTCCTCTGGAGATTGCGGTGGAGGATCTTGAGGAGTACGTGGCCATACCGGATCCCTCGAAAGAGCAGCAGTCCTCAGTGGCGGAGACACCGTATGAGCTGGTCGAACTCTTCTGGCCGCTTGAGATTTGCCGGAATGGCGTTGAGGTAATCGATTCGCCGGGACTGAATGAGCACCGTACGCGAACAACGGTTACGACCAATTACCTTTCCTCGGTAGATGCTGTCGTGTTTGTCATGTCCTGCCATTCGCTGGCTAGCCAGTCCGAGATGAATGTCATCGAACGCGACGTTCGTGGAAACGGGCACGAGGATATCTTTTTTGTTTGCAATCGTTTCGACGAGATCCGTGAGCGGGAACGCGCTCGACTGATCACCTATGGCGAGCAGAAGCTTTCATCGAAAACCAGTTTTGGCAATGCAGGTGTCTATTTCCTGTCTGCGCTGGATGCTCTGGACGGACGTCTTAAGGACAATGAAGAGCTTTTGTCCGGATCTGGCATTTTGGCACTCGAATCCGCACTACAGGGGTTTCTGGTTAACGAGCGTGGACGGATCAAGCTTCTGCAACCGGCCCGTGAGTTGGATGTGCACCTGAAGAAGGCTTCAACAAAGCAGATACCTTCGAAGCTCAGCATGCTTGACTGTGAGTTGTCCGAGCTGCGCGAACGCTACGATAGGGTACATCCAAAACTTGATCTGGCTGACAAAGAGCGAATCCGTATTGTAGATTCGATGAAAGGCGACGTCCAACGGCAGCGCGATGATTTCCGGCGGATGATGCTCCAGACGACACGAGAGTTGGCGGACGATATTCCCGCGTGGGTGGATGAGTATGATCCTGATAACGGCTTGCGCTTTTTAAGCATAAAAGGCACCAAAGCTCAAGCTAGGGCGCTTGCAGAAGAGGTCGTCCAAGCAGTCAGGGATCGGCTGGACCAGGAATACGCAGAATGGCGTCAGGAAGTGCTTCGGCCGTGGCTTGAAAAAGGCTTGGAATCGATGGCCGAACGCGCCCGATGCGACGTAGATGGTTTTCTCGACAACGTTGATGCTATTCGCGTGGAGCTCGGAGATACCCCCGCTGAGCTAAGCGAAAACCCTGTCGGTGGCTGGGAGCGAGTATTGGCCGCTGGCGGAGGATTTCTCGTCGGGGGGGCTGGCAGTGCTCTTGTCGGGGCAACTCTTGGCTTCAAGGAAATGGCAAAGAGCTTGGTCCCCCAGATTGCTCTAGTTATGGGCGCGATTTTTCTGGGGTTTTTTAACCCTTTCGTACTTATTCCGCTGCTCCTTTCCGGCGGTGTCATTCAAGGCATGTTTTCGATGAAGAAGGCGGGAGAGAAGATAAAGTGTGCTGTCGGAGAGAAGATCGCGGACAAGCTTCGTGATGACGCCGAAGAGACGGCGGAGGAAGCGGCTGACAAGTTGCATGAAAAGCTCTCCGAGTTGGTTGTCGCGACCGACAAAGGATTGAAGGCTGAACTGCGGTCGCTGACCGAGGAGACAGAGAGCGCCCTCGAAACACTCAAATCAGGTCAGGGCGCAGTCGAAGTGGAGCGGAAGAAACTTAAAGATGCCGCGGCTGAGATCAATGATATCCAGGAGGAGTTCAACGATATCGTCTTCATGCTCGCCGGACTGACCGGCGATTCCAGGATCGCATAGCCTGCGGCTCGTTGCTTGTTGTTTTGTGGTCTTGGACAACGGGACAACCTGCCCGGTGGCCACAGACATGCTGAGGGTGTTGGGCTGATCGCCTTTGACAAAAGCGGCGTAAAGCCCCTCCACCACGATCTGTTCGATCTCCGCTCCGGTGTAGTCCGTCAGTGGATGCTGAGGGCCCCGTTGCCCTGATCGCATCAAACAGAAGTGGGGGGAGTGCGTTTCCCACCCGACAGATTAAGTCTGCTTGTTTGAGAATCGCAAGACGTCGCTCCATGGCGTCCCAGCAAATCTCCTGAACGTCAGAAGTCGCACAATCCGCAATACCATTCGTTGAGTCCTTGGAGAGATCTTCGTCGAGAACCTCAGCCCTGATAAGATCATCGCGATGTTGTTTTTCGTCCATGTGAGGAGACCATCTTGGATCTCTTTCGCAAATCGTTGACCGTTAGGTATTTACCTGTGAATAAACGGTTTACGAACCTTCGTTAATTCGGATACGAAGTCCTTGCTTCAAAAACGAGATCTGCTGCTTACAAAAACGGATTAGAGGAACCCTGTGCTCTCAATAAGGGCAGAGAGTTATGAATATGAGAATTCGAAGTCAGTCGGCTCATTCGCCGGGCGTGAGTACAGCGATGCCAGAAGAGTTGGGGGAGGCATAGCAAGGATGTCTATCAAGGCTTTCCTGATGGACAGGAAGCAGTGGATCTGGCCATATGTAAGGATGGGAGTCTTACGAAATATAGTCCGTTTGGGCTGCAGCCTCACTCGCACACCATTTGCTCTTCGGCAGCGCGATGCAAAGATGCCCTTTGTCAACCGTGCCTATCACCCAGTGCGCGAGGAGTTGGCGGAAGTAGGACTTCTTGATGAGTGGGGCTTCCTTGATGAAACCGGGCTGGAAGTGACGGTCCTAGCGAGCACGGGCGAGTCGGGTCATGTGTTCGATGGCAGTCCACCAGGCATGTTGAAAGGCCTAGGTTGTAAAGGGGACACAATCTACCTACCCAGCGAAAAACTCGGCCTCGCTTGAAAAGCGCCAACCCTTTATAACCAACAAATCCACCCAATAAAATATCATGAAAGAACCATCAAACGTTGACCACTTCTCCACCGACCTTGTCGAAACCTCGCGATTAAGTGGCTGGCTGGACGAGATCCAGCTCGAAGGGGATGTTAAGTCTGTCCTCAAATCGATTCTACAGACCACCCACGAGGCAGGATTGAAGGTGATTCGTGTGGGGCAGTGGCTTTTGAGCCGTGTTTATGAGATAGCAAAAGAATTTCCATGTACCGCCATGGGCATGACCATAGGGTTCATCTGCGGATTACTTGTTACGTCCATACCTTTTATCGGATGGTTGTTGGGCCCCCCGCTTATGGCTATTGTCGTCACGGCGGGCACGCTGGCGGGATTTGTTAGCGACATTTATGCAAAAACGTTGAAGCAAAGAGTTCAGGTCGTGATTGCGGAGGCTGCGCCTAGTGCGATCTAAGCCCGCACCAAGCGTCTTGGCGGATCGGGAAAAGTTCGCGCTTCGTCTCGGTGTTCCTGAGAAAAAGTTCGGCGAATTCTTCAAGTACACCAAAGCACTGGTAGTCGGCGGCGGCGGCGGGGCAGCGGTCGGCTATTTCAGCTGGCTAGCCGGCCTAGGGGTTTTCGGTAAAATTCTTGCAGCTGCCGGGCTAGTTGCTGGCCCGACCATAGTAGCTCCCCTTGCTGTTGGGGCTGCTTTGGTGGCAGGGGGGACATTTATTACTGGAAGCGTTCGAAAAAAATACTCTCGAGTAACCGAAATTAGAGGGAAGAAATCTTTCACTTCTCCTCTCACAGAATTAGCCCTCCAGATCGCAGATCTTGTTTTTTTCCCGATGGTCTGTGTGGCACGAATCGATGGAGAAGTTAAGGACTGCGAACTGGAACTGATTCGCGAAAAGATGCTGCACTGGGGGTATAGCGATGAATTTTCCAACGATTTTATTTCGGAATATACAAAAAAGGATCTCGAAGATTTAGTCGCTAGCTACCAGGCCTTAGCTGAGGAAGCCTCCAAGTCGCCTCTTCTAAAAAAAGATACCTCCATCAAAGCGCTAAGGAACCGAGTTGTAGAGCTTTGCTGGGAGGTGGCAAAGTCTGACGATGAAATCGATATTTCTGAGAAGGAGCTAATCGGTCAAATCAAACAGCTACTTAAGTGAGCGAAAAATCTAAACAGCCCCTTGATAGGTGTATTCAGCTAATCTCTCCGAGCCCATCCGAGAATACGACCGCGAAGCGGTCCGTGGCATACCTGCTTTGTTAGGCGAGATCGGCCTCTCGGTGGTGCGGATTATGCCAGGTTGAATGCGTCCCTGATTTTATCCCCCCAGCTTACCCGTATTTCTACATGAAGTTCAGCAGTCGAGGTCTACCGTGTCGCTGCTGGCTTTGGTGCGCCGGGGCGAGATGGAAAGATGTCGGCAAACGCTATCTTAAGCCAGTGTTGGTTTTGCTGCTTGAATCAGGATGTTGACCTGGTCTGAGCCATGACGTTATTATATCAGCCCGTAATGCAAAGTTTATCTCCGCAGGATGGATAAGTCGTGTAGCCGGAGGTTGGGAGCTACCTGAAGAGGTGTTGGACTGTCGCCAGTGGCTTGCTGCAACAACCACTCCAACGAGCTCGCCTGTTTCAATGAAAAGAGGCGAACCGGAGAATCCGCCAATAGTTTGAATTCCGTGCTGGAGAACGTGCCCTTTAAAATTGTCTCCATTGATTTTAGTGACCCGTTCGATGAGGCCTGCTTTGAACGTTGGCACGAAGCGGGCAGGCGGTGTGGGGTACTGGATAGTTTTCAATTCTGTCGGATACCCGATAGTGAAAACGCGTCGTCCTTGGAGACAGTCGGTCTCAAGTAGATTGGTTGACGGAAGCGAGAAACTCCCTGCCTGCCATTTGGATTCAAGTTCAAGTTTGGCAAGATCCGCTGAAAACTCAGGTGGATTGAGATTTGGATCAAAGTCGAGGTGGACTTCCACACGTTTGATTTTTTGAATCTCTCCGTCTCCCAGCACCAGAACTTTGCGTGACTCGGAATAGTCATTGGCCTTGGCCCATCGTTCAAATCCAAGAAGCTTTTCCGCGACGTGAGCGCAGGAGATGATTGTTGCACCACCGGTCGGCTTTCCGTCACCAAGGTTTAAAGCAAAGGCAGTACCGCACCAGTGATATTGTTTTTGCCCGTTGTCCAATCTCAACTCAAGAGCGACCATTGCCGTTTTGTTTTGGCCGATAACTGCAGCTAGTGTGGGAGGATCAGGGTCCTTCTTGATTTCCTCCGGCGGGACTGCGAGTTCCTTTAGCAAGATGCCTGTAAGCAAACCGCCAACAACAGCTCCGATGAAGGCGAACGTTGCGCATGCAACTATACTATTGGCCGTCTTTCGATTAGGAAAGCGTGCCATAAAATATCACTCCCCTGGGGGGTAAACTTCATTCCCAAGGACCCGTATAGTAGACCCATAATAAACTCGACCTTGTAACCTTTTTCTAGTCCATAGGCCGCCAGCCCGCCTGCAGTAGAGGCGATCAATATAATCACAACCAATGTAATCGTTCCGGGCTCAAATACATTGTTACTCTTTGCCGCCTCCTCGTTGGTGATCTCTGCTGTCTCCATTAACTCCTGATCAAACAACCTGCTTAGCAAAAGGCGTCCTTCCTTATCCACTCCAGTTTCGCGCACCTTTTCGATAACTGACTCCCAATTTTTGACGTTCCGGAGAATCTCAAGCATTTTTGAATCGCGACCAATGGGTTGATTGCCATCAAACTTTACGATAATTTCCGCCTTTGACTCAGCCGCCTCCTCAAGTTTATTATAAAAGTCGTCGGATTCTGAAAACGTAAGTGTGACTTCCATCTGAGGATATATATGGGGAGTTTCCTGGACGACCTCAGAGCTTTCGGTAGTAGTATTAATTTGGCTGCCGCATCCAAGCATGAAACCTGTGGGAGATAACGCGAGGAAGCTACCCAGCTTCAAAAGGTCTCTACGACAAATCATTTGTGCTAAGTGGCATTGTAAATCTTCCATTGGCTTTCTCCGTTTTTCCATTCCAAGAAAGTATGCTTGTGGCGAATTAGTGTCGAGATAATCATCCTTTGGATTCCAGCAAACCTCTTACCGCGGCTTTTTGAGCGGACGGAGGGCATGGACTCAATTCACCTTCGTGAATGATACTCCGACCCATTTACAGCAACTGGCGTTTCTCTTGCTGGAATTTGCTCCGCCCAGAACCCTCAAGTGGGAACCGCACTCGTGAGCCCGATCCCGGCGGTGAGCAAGTCGATGGCCACGCTGCTCAGCAGACTCTCGACCAACCATGGTGTCACTAGGAGTTGGAGTTCGCTTTAATCGACCGACCCGCGAATGAGTCCGATGCCGAACGGCGACAGGACATTCACACCAGCCGTAACACCTAGCTTACGTCTACTTTGCCGGAATCACGGTGCGATCTTATTAAGACTCTCGATCGTGACGGCCAAGCTGGTGTTTAGAACCTGTCGCACGGAGGCGACTTGCTGTTTCAAGTCAGCTACCAAGTCTCGAACTCGCCGGATGTCCTCAGACTGACGGAGTGCGTCACCCATCGGCTCAAGTATGACACCTGATTTTCCACAAGAAGTGCGCCGCACCAGCTCTTGTTCCTCAAGGTCGGCTACCCAATTCTTGGCTGTGGAGAGTGAGCAACCTAGCTCCTTGGCAACGCGTGCGTACTTTACTGGCCGGGATGCTGAAGGCCCCGTTGCCCTGATCGCAACAAACAGAAGTGCGGGGAGTGCGTTTCCCACCCGACAGATTAAGTCTGGTTGTTCGAGAATCGCAAGACGTCGCTCCATGGCGTCCCAGCAAATCTCCTGAACGTCAGAAGTAGCAAAATCCGCGATACCATTCGTTGAGCCCTTGGAGAGATCTTCGTCGAGAACCTCAGCCCTGATAAGATCATCGCGATGTTGTTTTTCGTTCATGTGAGGAGACCATCTTGGACGGCCAATTATGACAAGGCCCTTTTGGATCCTCGGGGCCCCCGGCTGCGAGCACCGTGCTTCTTCCAAAGTTTCCTGACGCGAAATATACCGACCGAAGACCGCCATAATTTTCCCGATTACTACGTTGAAGGATCTAAGTAATAGTTCGAAAACGAAGCAGGGGACTGAACAGTCCCTCTGCTCGCTGTATTTAATTACCAAATCTTGGGACGTAAAGAAACCGCTGACGGACCTTCAATCAACGATCGAGAGGCGAAGCCCCTCCAACAGCCCATTACAGGGATGGACGACAGGTCACCACGACTTGCTGGAGCGACTCGGATACTCCGCTCGAAGTAAGTAGAAAACCTTTAGAACGGAAGGAGAACCTGAGTAAACCGCAACGTATGACGAGATCTCGGTGTGACAATAAAGACCTCTTCTTGGAGGTTCAGGCCATGCGGCAGGAGCTGGAAAAACTATCTTGTTTGATCTCGCGGCTTCTTGAGCGGACGGAGGGGCATGGTTCGCGTATTTCTATCAAGGAGGCCGCCGAACGGGCCAGCGTGAGCACAAGAACTCTCTGGCGCTGGAGGATGCCTACGACCGAGGCGGGAACGGCCTCGCCTATGCGCTGGTCGGTGGCCGGCGGCTGATCGATAGTGCCGACCTAGAACGATTTCTCAGGGATCATCGCGTATGACGAAAGGTCAGATCTTCTGAACCTCGAAGTAGAGAAGCGCATGGTCCGAAAAGTTCTCAGCCCAGCGATCCTTGGCGTGATCAGTTGATTCTTCCACCCAGCCACGGACATCCACTTCGGCTCCGCTGAAATTTCGGAACACGAGATGATCCGCTGCGACGACATGATCGAGGTTTGCCGGATCATAGGATGAGTTTTGGCCTGGCCAGTAGGTCGCATCGGCATTCTTTTGCGCGATTTTCATCTCGACGCTTCGGTATCCAAGACGCCTTCGAAGTCGTTCGATCTCTTCTGCTCCAGTGATGTCCTTGCCGCTGTATGTGAGGTTCATCCCCATCGTGTTCAGGTCTCCAAGAAACACGAAGTTGGAACGCCCAACGCCGCCGGCCCGCTTGTGGGCTCGGTCGAGCACTTTCCGGAAGCTGATTGCCCGTTCGATCATGTCGTCCCGCAGACCAAATCCCTTGGGGACGCTCAGGCTCTTCAGGTGGAGAAAGAGAAGTGGGTAATTCACACCATCGACGACTAGGGTCAAAAGAGCACCAGGGCGCAAGGCTGCAGAGCCTGACTTGAACTCCAGCTTCTGGGTAAAGAAGCTGGTAAAGGTCTTCTTCACTCCGACTAGGATCTCCTGCGACTGAGGACCTTCGGTGATGTTGAACTGGTATTCGGGCATCCGAGTAACCATCTCTTCGAACACCACGCTCCCGACCACCTCATAGATCGCCAGAACATCGGCGCGCTGGGAGGCCAGATACTCGATGATCGGTTCGATGGGCTTCTTGGGCCTTCTCCGGTTTTTGTCCTTCGCGCCGAAGTGCTCTACGTTCCAAGAGGCGACACTAAACGCTTTGGCCATACGATGCCATTTGGGTACGCTTCATAGGATATTCGTGCACTTCTCCCTAATCGAAAGCAACCCGACATCCTTAGTCAGGTAACTCTGAATCAGTCTTTGAGATGTTGCAAAACGTCGGACATTAGGCGTAATGTCCTACATAAACCGACATGGCATCCGTACGAGAACAACTAACCAACCTAGGGAAGGGGCACGAAATCCTAACCATAGGGCAGCTTGAGGACGCTGGCATTTCCGACCAAAGCGTGACTCGACTGGTCAGGCAAAAGGCCCTGATCCGGGTAGACAGAGGCCTCTATCGCCTCCCAGATGGACACGTCAGCCGCAACCACGAGATCATCTGCGTTGCCGCCTCTTCACCTTCAAGCGTGATCGTCCTCCTTAGCGCGCTGGCCTTCCATGAGATCGGTACGCAGCAGCCACACGAAGTATGGGTACAGCTTCAGGCCAAAGGACGCGTTCCAGACCTGCAGTGGCCGAAACTGCGAGTCGTACGTACGAGGATCTCGGAACTCTTTACCCTCGGTGTCGAAGCCCATCACCTAGGCGGGCAAAACGTCAGGATTACAAGCCCGGCAAGAACCGTGGCTGACTGCTTCAAGCATCGGAGCAAAGTCGGACTCGAAACCTGTATCGAGGCAGCGCGCGAAACCGTACGAGCAGAAAAAGCCACCATCGCCGAACTGGCTGACATGGCAAAATCTCTACGGGTTCTGAGCGTGATGCAACCTTACCTCGAGGTGATGGGATGAAGAACATAGCCGCGTCTGTACGTGCTCGACTGCTGAATCAGGCGAGGGCAACAGGTGAACCATTCGCCAGCCTCCTGGAAACCTTCGCGGTGGGCCGGTTCCTTTATCGGTTGTCACAGAGCGAGCATCGAGAACGCTTCGTCCTCAAAGGTGCCCAACTGTATCGCGTGTGGGGTGTTGCCGACCATCGTCCCACCCGAGATCTAGACCTGCTTGGATTCGGGGACTCGACACCAGAAGCGGTGAAGAAAATTTTCTCTGATGTGCTTCACGCAGCCAGTCCTGAGGAAGATGGGCTGGAGTGGCTAGAGATCAAGACCGCTCTGATACGAGAGGACCAGTCATACGGAGGTGTACGCGCGACGATCCGGGCAGAGTTGCTTGGAGCACGCATTCCGCTGCAGGTCGATGTTGGATTCGGTGATGCGATAACCCCAGAAGCCGCCGAAGCAGACTGGCCTTCGATGCTCGATTTCCCCGCAGCACATTTACTCGTTTACCCACCAGAAACCGTCGTGGCCGAAAAAGCCGAGGCAGCGGTTTCCCTCGGCCTAGCCAACAGCCGGATGAAAGATTTCTACGACCTATTCTGGCTCGCAAAAAATCAACCCTTCGAGGGAGGCCTGCTGAGAAAAGCGATCGAGGCGACCTTTAAGCGTCGGGCGACAGACATTCCCAAAACAGAACCGGTGGCCTTCTCTAAATCGTTCTCCTCCGATGCTCCGAAGTCGACACAGTGGGAGGCCTTCAAAAGAAAAGGCTCCATCGTAGAAGACCCCTCCCTGTCGGAAATCGTAGAAGTAATTCGCGGTTTTTTAATTCCAGTTTTCAGGAACGAAGTGAGTGGTTCGGAGTGGAATTCCACAGCTGAATCGTGGCGAATTAGAGCAGGGGACTGAACAGTCCCTCTGCTCGCTGTATATAATTACCAAATCTTGGGACGGATTTGGGACGGCAAATCTGGCTTTTAGGGTCTAATTATGACCAATTATGTCCACTCATGACGCCTCGTGTCTCTTTCGCAAATCGTTGGCAGATAGGTATTTGCCTATGAATAAACGGTTTACGAAAAATCGTTAATCTGGATTATGAGTCCCGTGCTCTAACCAACTGAGCTACAGGCCCACACTGTTGTAAATCAACGACTTACACAAAGGGTTTGGAGATTTCCAGAGAGGAAAAATCCAGTTGTCACCGGGTTGTCACCATACACATGATGCGAACCAGAATGAGCAGCCAGCTGCGCCGAGGATATAGGCTTACCAGTTCAAATGGCAAGCAAAGGGTGAGAATACAAACCGGCGATATGATCCCTCCGAATGGAAGGCTGCAAAATCATTTAGCATGACAATGAAGCGCCGGAGGTTAAAGAGAGCCTGTGGGTTACGATGACCCCTACATCAGCCGAGGCCGTCTTGCATTTTTCAACATTTGCTGAATCCATTCTCTTCTTCGATCTCGAAAGCGATCTTGAAGGACGTATCTTCGAACTCGGCGCGGTTCTCGGCGTTCGCCCCCCTCTCCGAGCATCGACGACAAAGGCGGTTCGCGAGGCACTTCCCCACCTTCGAACTTGGGCCGACGAGGCGACGCTGGTCTGCGGGCACAATGCCCTCGACCATGATTTTCCACTGCTAGCGCGCACAAGCTTCGGCAAAATCCCGACGGCGAAGCGGGTAGACACACTACTGCTCTCGCCGTTGGCCTTCCCGAAAAAACCCTATCACGCTCTGGTAAAAGAGGGCAAACTAGTGAGTGAGTCGAAGAACGATCCAGTCAAAGATTCCAACTGCTGCGCCAAGGTCTTGACCGAGTGCATGCAGGAGTTCGCGACGCTACCCGAACGCGAACGCCAGTTCTACATCGCCGCCTTCGAACTCGCCGGACAGTCCGGCGGCGCTGCGGTCCTTCGGCATTCCGGGCATGCCGGCACCCTCCCCGAACCAACAAGGATTCCCGCAAACCCGAATGCGTTCGTAGCCGAATTCCGCAGCTTGAATGCCGAACGCTGCTGCCTGAACCACCTGCCGCAACCTGAGCAAGCCGACGACTTTCTCGTGCTCGCCTACATCCACGCTTGGCTGAACGTGGCCGGCAGCAATTCTGTGTTGCCATTCTGGCTCTGCCGCCGCTTTCCCGCCATCCGAAAAACGCTCCACGGCATGCGCGCCCAAAGCTGCGGCCCAGCCAAGAACGCCGACTGCGCCTACTGCTCCGTCGCGCATTCGCCGGTGGCCGCCCTGCAACGAATCTTCGGTTTCGAATGCTTTCGACCCGTCCCCGCCGTTCCCGGCGAACCGGATGCGAGCCTGCAAGAACGCATCGTATCGAAGACCTTTGCTGGCGAATCGAGCTTATCCATTCTGCCCACCGGTGGCGGCAAATCGATCTGCTTTCAGATTCCGGCCATCCACCGATACCACTGCACCGGCGCGCTCTCTATCGTGATCTCGCCACTGCAGTCTCTGATGAAAGACCAAGTGGAAAACCTGCGCGACCGCGTGGGCGTCCTCCATTGCAATGCTCTCTACGGCCTGCTCACCCCGCTCGAACGCAAAGCCTGCCTCGCCGACCTGAAAACTGGCGGCATCGGTCTGATCTATGTCGCCCCCGAACAGCTGCGCAGCACTTCGTTTCGTAAGGCCATAGGCCACCGGGAGATCGCCTACTGGATTTTTGACGAGGCACACTGCCTGTCCAAGTGGGGCCACGATTTCCGTCCCGACTATCTATACGCAGCCCGCTTCATCAAGGCCTTGGCAGCCGAGCAGGGCGTGCCCGTACCACAAGTCATGGCGCTCACCGCAACCGCGAAACAAGATGTGAAGGACGACATCCGGGCGCACTTCAAGTCCGAACTCGGCTTGGACATGACCTTGCTGGACGGCGGCACCGAACGCGCCAACCTGAGCTACATCGTTGAACAGGTGAGCCAGCCCGGAAAGTTCGAACGACTGCATGAAATTCTCGTCGGCCATTATGGTTACAACGGCGGCGAACTCCCCGACTACACGGACAAAGGCTCGGTGGTCGTATTCGCGCCCACCCGCTGGCAGACCGAGGAATTCGCCGATCGACTCGCCGCCGCCGGCTGGAACGCGGCCGCCTTCCACGCCGGTCTCGACCCGGAGGAAAAGAAGGCCATCCTCGAACGCTTCATGGACAGCACCTTGAGGATCATTGTCTCAACCAACGCTTTCGGCATGGGCGTAGACAAACCCGATATCCGTTATGTGATTCACCTAGGCGCCCCCGGCTCGCTGGAAAATTACGTTCAAGAAGCGGGCCGGGCTGGCCGTGACGGCGTCGCCGCCGAATGCATCCTGCTGTTCGATAAAAGCGATCTGGAAACCCAATTCAGGATGGCCGCGTTTTCGAAAGTCACCCAGCGCGATATCCAAACCATCTGGAAGGCGATCCGCACCGCCAAGCCAGATAAAAAAGGCGCGATTGTTTTGACCGTAGACGAAATTTTGTCCAGCTCGGGCGGTGGCGGCGGATTCTCGTTCGAGGACGAACAACGCAGCCAAGTGACCACCAAGACCAAAACCGCCATTGCCCTCCTCGAACGACAAGATTTTTTAGAACGAAAAGAAAACCGCTCGCGCGTGTTTCAAGCCAGCGCCCTGATTGCGAACCTAGAGGAGGCGGCGAACCGGATCGGCTCCCTGCACCTTTCCCAGTCCAAGCAGCAACTCTGGCTGGCCATCATGGCGCAATTCTTCGAACTCCCCGACAACGAGTGTTCGGACATCCGCGACTTCACCCAACTTCAACAAGTGATCGACGAGTTCGAAAACGCCAAAGAGCAGAACCCGCGGATCACCATCAACACCGTGGTCTTCCGCATCCTCAACGACATGGCCCGGCCCGGCACAGGTTTATTGAAAAAGGATTTGCTGTTCACCGCCCTGCTGAAGTCCGGCAAGCGCGGCGCGACGTCCAAACTCAAACGCCTCGCCGAACTCGAGCGCGCCTTCATCGCCTTACTGCAAGAACAGGAACCCGACGCCGAGGGCATCTGCCATCTGAATTTGCGCCGAGTCAACGAAGCCCTTTGCCGCAAGGGCTTGTCCTCTCATGTCGAAACCCTCAGCCGCGCGTTGAAAACGCTGTGCGACGACTGGACCAAACTGAAACGCGGCGTCCCCGGACTCGAAGCCACCCACCCCTCCGCCGGCAACGTTCGCCTGCGCCTGCGTAACGATCTGAACGACATCAAAGAACTGGCTGAGGTTCGGCGCGATCTGGCCGCGTTGATTCTTGGCCTGCTCATCGACAAAGCGAAAGACGCCGAAGCCAACGTGTCGATTTCCTTCAGCGAGTCCGAACTGATCAACCTTGTGCGCAACGACATCGCCCGCCTCGACGCCAAGGTACACAGCCTCCCCGAGGCCCTGCATCATGCCCTACTGTGGATGCACCACGGCAAAGTGATCGAACTCCAGCAAGGCAAAGCCCTGATCACCTCGGCGATGACCCTCTACCTAAAGAATCACAAAAAGGGCCGCCGCGCCCGCGTGTTTACGCAAGGCGATTTCGAACCGCTGGCCAATTATTATACCGAAAAGGTCCTGCAAATTCACATCGTCGGCGAATACGCCAAGAAAGGCCTCGAAGCGGTCAGCACCCACCTTCATTTTATTAAAGAATATTTTTTACTGGAGAGCGACCGCTTCGCCAAACGCTATTTCGCCGGGCGCACAAAACAGCTGCAACTGGCCACCGGAATCGAATCGTATAAACAAATTTTCGAACGCTTGGAAAACCCGCTCCAGCAGGCGGTGGTCGGTGCCGAGGAGGACAAAAACATGCTAGTGCTGGCTGGGCCGGGTTCGGGGAAAACCCGGGTGATTGTGCATCGCTGCGCCTGGCTGCTGCGCGTCCAGCGCGTTCGGCCGCGCGGCATCATCATTTTGTGCTTCAACCGATTGGCCGCTCTCGAAATCCGTCGCCGACTCTGGCGGCTGGTGGAACAGGACGCAGCCAGAGTCACGGTGCAAACCTTTCACGGACTCGCGCTGCGCCTGCTCGGACGAACCATGGCCGAGCTCGAACACGACGACGGCACCGGCACCCTCAAATTCGATCAATTGATCCCCGCCGCCAACCGCCTGCTGCGCGGTGAAGACGTGCCCGTTGGCATGGACGAGGAGGAATTCCGCACCCGCCTCGTCGGCTCCCTCAGCCATATTTTGGTCGACGAATATCAAGACATTGGTCCCGAGGCCTACGAGATGGTTGCCTTGCTCGCCGGCAAGGCCCGTACCGAGAACGAGGACAAACTGACCATTCTCGCAGTCGGTGATGACGACCAAAGCATCTACGGGTATGCCGGCGCCAACGTCGATTTCATTCGCCGCTACGAACAAGATTACCCGAACCGCGCTCGCGGCTCGAAAACAGGTTACATGCAGCGCCACTACCTAGTGGAAAACTACCGCTCCACCCGACAGATCATCGCCGCCAGCAATCGGATGATCTTCCGCAATACCGACCGCATGAAGGTGGACCACCCGATCCTGATCGACCAGGCTCGCGAACAGCAAGCGGACGGCGGGCCGCTGGAGGAAATGGATCAAATCTCGCAAGGACGCGTCCAAGTGTTTCCGGTTCGGGATCCGCGCCACCAAGCGGAAGTTTGTGTGACCGAACTGACTCGCCTGAAGGCCCTGCTCCCCGACGCCCGCTGGTCCGACTTCTGCATTTTCGCGCGCAACAATCGTGGCTTAGACGCCGTTCGCTACCTGCTGGAAAAGGCCGGCATCCCCGTCCTTGTTCTCGGCCAAGAGAGGATGCCCCAACTGAGTCGCGTTCGCGTCATCCACCGCTGGCTCGAATTTTTGCTCGCACACACCGAAGAATCTTGGACCGGGAAGGAACTCAAAGAGCAGCTCAAGAACTTCGTTCAAGAACAGGGCGAGCAGAGCGAATTCACCAAGATCCTCGCCACCCTCGCCAACGTCTTTTACGGCGAGACCGGTGGCCTGAGTCAACGCACCGACAACATCCACGCCTTCTTCCGCGAGTCCTGTGCCGAACGGGATCTGCCGGTCGAAGTCGAGGCGGTCCGCCTGTCCACGGTACACAAAGCCAAAGGCCTCGAGTTCAAATTCGTCTTCATTCTCGACGGCGGCTGGAAGCCCGACAATCCGAACCGCCGGAAACGTGAGGAGGAGCGCCGCGTGTTTTATGTCGCCATGACCCGCGCCAAACAACTCCTGTCGATGTTCCAATTCGACGAACAAACGCGCGGCCAGCCCCACCGGTTCATCGAAGATTGCGGTGGCCGCTTCACCTTCGCCCTCCTCTGGCGTTCGCCGGACGCACCCCACCCATCTGACCCCGAACAAATCCCCAACGTCGAATACCGCGTTCTCAGTCTAAAAGAACTCTTCATCGACTTCGGCGGTATCCGCCCCCCAGACGACAAATCCCTAGAAGCCATCACCCACCTCCGCCCCGGTCAGCGCCTCGACCTCACCGAAGAACACAAGGGCCTCGCCCTGCGCAACCACGACCGCACAATCGTCGCCTGGCTGTCCAACAGCGCCGAACTCGACTGGCGCACCCTGCGCTCCCGCATCCTCAGTATCCACCTCATCGGTCTCCACGTCTGGAAAGCCACTGATGGCGACCAAGGCCGAACCACCCAAATGCAAAAGAAGCGCCGACTCAGCCTTAGGCGCGATCAATGGTGTGTTCCGATTTGCGAGGTGATCCTCTCGAAGTCCCCGCCTGATCAGGTGTAACAGATCGAGATTTCTGCCAGTCAGGTCATTTCGAAATCATGACCTAGTTCTCGGACCTTTCACCACACCTTACCCCCATGTAGGCACAACCTCACGCACGGCGGGGCTGGTTCTCGAACGAGAGGCAACACGATGGTTCGATCTTCGATATGAAAACCCGGGCGAACCACGATCCTTGAAAACCGCAGAAGCATATCGGAAATACACATCCAGTTGTAACATGGAGTAGTGTAATAGTAGTATAAACTGAAGCTTGTGAACCCATACCCACATTAGACGCGCTTTAGAAAACGGAAACCTACCCTGTGGCGGACACCCAACAATTCGGTCAAAATGCCAAGTGGCAAGTGGTCCGCGCGGACTTGGAAGATCCCCGTGACTGGCTCGCCGAAGCCGTTCATTGCCCGCAATTGGCGCGCCTGCACATCGCGCACGCCGGGATTCTCTCCTCCGAGGGGGCGTTGAATATCCAGCGTGAAAATCAAAGCGGCTCGTTTATCCTCGTGAGTCAAACAGGCATGGGGGAGGTTCTGATCGATGGCAATTGGCAGGAAGTCGGCGTCGACCAGGCGATCCTGCTACCGCCGTTCATGCCCAACCATTTTCGCAGTCGGAAGGGCGTCGCCTGGTCTTTTTGCTGGGTCCGGTTCCTCGACGAGCCCGAACGACGCCCAGTGGTTCACTCGCTTTCTCCCTCGACTTGTCGATTCCCGCATCGACCCTTCCGCCTCGTGGTGGAAGGCCTCATCCACGAGGCGACTCGGCAAGATGGGGAAACAGCCCGCAACAAGGTTGGACTCAGCCTGTGGGCAGAACTGCTCCACCACTACACGGTCCGCATCGCGAACCCGGCCCAATCCGATGAGCGGCTGCAGCGCTTGTGGCGACAAGTCGGTGACAATCTCTCCCACCAGTGGAATCAGGCTGAGATGGCAGAGGTTGCCTGCATGAGCGCGGAGCACCTGCGACGCCTGTGCAAACGGGAACTAGGACGCAGTCCCAATCAACACCTGATTTTTCTGCGCATGCGCCGCGCCCGCGACCTGCTGGCCGCGTCCAACGATACCGTCGAGGCTGTCGCGCAAGCGGTTGGCTACGGAAATCCGTTTACCTTCTCCAACACCTTTCAAAAGTGGATGGGACAGCGCCCCTCAGACATGCGCGCTTGAGTCTTCTCTCGGCGCTATCGCAGTTTAATTTGAAGCGTATCCGAAGCGCTTGTTCCAATAGCTATTGGGGCGGGGAGCATCGAGGAAACGCTGGACCGATTCCGACCAGAACAATGCTCCGTCGCTCGGCGGCGCGGCCCACATATAACTATCAAAATCCCACCTAGCGCTGACGATTCTGGCCAGTATAAACGAGTGCAGAGCCCTTGCAAAGGTCGTGGCTAAAGATCTGTTATTGTCAAACGCCGCAGGATGTCCAAGGTTCCGCGAAATTTTAAACGTGACTCATTATGCCCAATCCTTGGACCGGAATCGGAAACCCCTACACCCGCGACGAAATGCTGGAACGGCTGCGCGACACGATGGCCAGCGGCAAGGCGATCATTGGTGCCGGTGCCGGCACTGGGATTAGCGCGAAGTTCATCGAAAGGGGCGGCGCAGACCTGATTATCGTCTACAATTCGGGTCGTTTCCGGATGGCCGGTGCGGGTTCAACGGCTGGACTGATGTCCTACGGAGACGCCAACGAAATCGCGATGGAAATCGGCGAGCACGAGGTCCTGCCGATCGTGCAGGAGATCCCGGTGATCTGCGGCGTCCACGCAACCGACCCGCGCCGCCGCATGTGGCACTGGCTGGGGCAAGTGAAGGACATGGGCTTTAGCGGCGTGAACAATTTCCCAACCCACTGCATCGTCGACGGCCACTACCGCCAGACCCTAGAAGAGACAGGCATGAGCGTTCAGAAGGAAGTGGAGATGGTCGCTCTCGCCCACAAAATGGACATGTTCACCATTCCTTATGTGTCCTCTCCAGACGAGGCGGCCGCGATGGCCGAGGCCGGTGGCGATGTGATCATCGCTCACGTCGGTTGCACTGTCGGCGGGTCGATTGGCGTGACCGATGCCACCTGCTCGATGGACGAGGCGGTGGCTGCCACCCAAGCGATTTACGACGCGGCCGCCGCCAAGCGCGACGACGTGATGGTGCTTTGCCACGGCGGCCCGATCCTCGCCCCGGAACACGCGGCCGAAGTCATCGAACGCACCAGCGCGGTCGGCTTCGTCGGCGCTTCCAGCTTGGAACGCATGGCGGTCGAGGGTCCGTTGCAAACACTGACCGAGAAGTTTAAGTCCATTCCCCTCTCCTAATCGCAGACAGGTATCCCATGAAAATCGCAGTCCTCGGCACCCTTGATTCCAAAGGACACGAACACGCGTTCGTGGCCGACCGCATCCGCGAACGCGGGCACGAACCCGTGCTGATTGACCTCGGCAGCGGTGGCGAACCGCAAGTTACGCCCGACATTACCCGCTTCGACATTGCGGAAGCCGCCGGCCTCGACTTCGCCGCCCTGATCGCCAAGCAAGACCGCGGCGAGTGCGTGGTTGCGATGTCCGAAGCCGCGCCGCCTTATGTGGCCGCGCTAGTCGAAAAGGGCGAAATCGACGGCATCATTTCGCTCGGTGGCGGCGGCGGAACCGCCCTCGGCACCGCCGTGATGCGCGCCCTGCCCGTCGGATTTCCCAAGCTGATGGTGTCCACGCTTGCGAGCGGCAACACCGCCCATTACGTTGGCACCACCGATATCACCATGATGCCCAGCATCGTCGACGTGGCCGGCCTGAACCGGATTTCCCGCACAGTCTTCAGTCGCGCCGCCGGCGCGATTGTTGGCATGGTCGAGTCGAAGATCCACGTCGGCGATGAGAAGCCACTGGTGGTCGCGAGCATGTTCGGCAATACCACCGAGTGCATCGGCAAGGCGTCCAAAATCTTGGAAGACGCAGGCTACGAAGTGCTGGTGTTCCACGCCACCGGCACCGGCGGCCGCACCATGGAAGGTCTGATCCGCAGCGGCATGGTGGCAGGCGTTCTCGACGTCACCACCACCGAGTGGGCCGATGAAGTTGTCGGCGGCACGCTCTCCGCCGGACCGACCCGGCTCGACGCGATGACCGAGGCCAAGGTGCCAGCAGTGGTCGCCGCCGGTTGCGTCGACATGGCCAACTTCGGCGAACGCGACACGCTTCCGGCCGCGTTCGAAGAGCGCAACATCTACATCCACAATCCGCAGGTCACCCTGCTCCGAACCGACGTGGCAGAGAACGCCAAGATCGGCAAAATCATCGCCGAAAAGGCGAACGCCAATCCCGCGCCGACCGCGATTCTCAATCCGACCGCCGGCGTCAGCGTGATCGGGGTGGAGGGACAACCCTTCCACGATGCCGACGCCGACGCGGCCCTGTTCAGCGCCATCCGCGAACACGCCACCGTGCCGGTCACCGATCTGCCGGTCGATATCAATCACGACGACTTCGCTGCCGCCTGCGCCAACACGCTGTTGCAGCTCATGCAAACCCACACCAAGGACACCTCATCATGATGCGCCACTTTGGCGTCTTTCAATGGAAAGACGATGTCACAGAAGAAAAAATCGCCGAACTCTGGGAGCTCTTTGATACGATGAAAGACAACATCCCGGGGATCCTCTCCATCGAACACGGCAACTATGACAGCGCCGAAGGCCTCAACGACGGCTACACCGACGGTTTCATCATGACCTTCCCCGACGCGGCGGCACGCGATGCCTACTTGCCGCATCCGTATCACCTGATGGTGGCGGAGAAGGTTCAGCCCTGCCTCGAACGCCTCGTCGTGTTCGATTTCGAAGTGCCGGACCCCAGCTGACTTAAACCAGCAGGCCGCCGATTCGGCGGCGAAGCCGGTGAAATGTAGCCCGGATTTGCAATCCGTGTTCGTGGGACGGAATTTGAAAGGTGATGTGGACGAGTTCTTCGAAAACCCAATTAGTGTCGAGGCCCCACGGCTCGGGAGGCCCCTCGCCCTCCAGTTGATGGGGCTGGAATTTTCGATTCGAAGATTAAAGTGGGAGGCTGGCCCCGTCCGGGCGACTATGTGCAATGCACGCACGACGAATGCTTGGGGGTCAAATTCGACCGATCGAACACACCAGCGCCACGACCAGACTTGCCGCGCAACAGATCACGAACCGCTATTCCGCATACATTAATAGGGCTCGACGCATAGAGCGATAGATCTTCTACAGCACGAACGCGCACGTCCACTCCCCGACAATCGCTCCCCGACAATCCTCACAACCGCGCTCCCGGTCCTACCCCCCCACATCCATGAACCTCCGTCTCCTGATTCTTTCCGTGGGTTTCGTCCTCGGCACCCTCTTCCTCAACGCCGAAGAAGGTATCGTCACAAAAAATCTCATCCTCGATTTGGACGCCGCCCGCGGAGTCACGCTCGCCGATTTATGGCCGAGCTATAGCCAACACGAAACTATCGAAAACGCACTGGGGAAATGACTCGGAAATGACTCCGGGATCGCTCTCCAAACGCGGAGATCAGCTTGAGGCAGATGCCCTAGCCAGGGGAGAGTAGAAAAGCCCAAAGCGGGCGAGATCCCGCAGCGCCGGGTTGTGGTGGGGTTGATGAGGTTCCCCAACCGGGGGACGACAAAAGGATTGGTTTTCTGCCCGCGCTGTTGTCGCACCCCTTTGGGGCGCCTCGGTCAACTTCGGACAATACCCCGGGGTCTCGTTCGTACCTCACTCCAGCCGCAGGCTACGTTGTCTCGCGGCTTGGCACCAGCCAACAACTGCGGTTGACCCGTTGTGCAACCGAAGTCCGACAGACTCCTCGAGGGTCACCGACTCGGTTTCGAGGCCTTCGACAATTTGAATATCTCTCGCATCTCTCGCGAATCCTTCGGGCATAGAACCATGCGCGAATGCAGGCGGCATCTTTCTGCCCAAGAACTTGGTCCCTTACTTGTCGCCGGATTGGCGCATGGCGCTGGAACCGCCGTGGCGTGAGCCACCGGACGCGCCGCTGCCGGAGCTGCCACCACTGGAACGACCGCCACCTTTACGCTGGGCGCCGTCCTCGGAGAGTTCGACGTCTCCCGCTTCCACCATTTTTACCACCGCCGGACGTTCGGCGGCTTTGCGGGTGATTTGTCCGGACTTGCCTGGGCTTAAAAAGAGGGTCTTGCCGCCGGGAAGGGTTACGCGGAGGGGCTTCGTTGTTTTGTTGGTGATTTCCATAAGTGGCTCGGGTTCACCTCCGGGGCGGGAGGTTGCTCGTTGTGACTGCCGGTAGCATTGTGTCAAGAATGACTACCATGCTCTGACCAGACACTGTTCTGTCGAAAACGCATCTCGATCGTTCGGAAGTACCTCTACCACACGTCGCGTAGCGACGACGACGGCGGGCTAAAGCCCCGCCGGGCAAACACAGGTTAAAACCTATGCCATATAAACGCGTGAATCCCATACTCGTTTATTTGGCGTGCACGCTAGAAGTTAAAACCTATGCCACATGCACGCGTGGATCCCCATGCTCGTCGTTTGGCGTGCACGCCGAATGTAGCGCGGGCTTCAGCTAATGGTGAATGATTAATGGGCTGCGCCCCATTCATCATTCACCATTCGTCATTCAGAATTCGCCATTCCCTTTTTACCGGAGTTCAACGGCGTAGGTGGCTGAAAGCGAGGTGATGACCGCGCCGAGTTGCGCGTCGTCGAGCGCGCCGGTGTAGATCAGGAAGCGGGCGATCTCGCCGTCGAACGACTCCTTGCCGGGGTGCTGGATCGCGTCGCGTTCTTGGCCGATCACCATCTTCGAGGGATTGGCTTTGGGGTTCACGGGAAACATCGCGCTCGCCACCGCGGTGGTGCCGTTGACGAAGAGTTCGGACTTCTGTTGTCCTTTGCCGGGCTGAAGCCGTCCGGCCACCACGACGTATTTGTCCTCCGTCAGTTTGGGTCCGAGTAGCTTGGGGTTGTTCTTATCGAAGCGGCCGAAACTGCGGCCGTTGCGGTCGCCGCTCCAGATGGTGTTGTCGTCGTTCAGGCAGCCCCACATGCCTTCGTACTTTGCGCGGTTTGCGAGGTTGCCGAAAAAGGAATTCACATCTTTCAGGCCGACCCGTTGTTTGTATGGCGCGAACACACAGATCCAGGTGTAGCCGGATCCGGTGGTCAGGTGGTCGAAGGCATCTTCGTGGTGGTTGACCAGTTCCTGCTGGCGGAAGATCAAAGCGGGTTGATCGTTGGTGGCGTTCTTTTTCAGGGTGGGTCGCCCGCTGCCGGCGACCTTTCTACCTTTGTCTTGGAGTACAAAGACTTTTGCCGGGGAGTCGGCGACTTGGTTTTCCCAGCGGACCACTCGATTGGTTGTTATTGCTGTAGTCGCCTCTCACCCTTAGGTTTATCTCATGAAGCTATCCCGACTGGCAGGTATCCTGCTCCCGTTT